>JAABUV010000089.1_pt1 | contig 128173 bp, 119 predicted proteins | sample 5559971 | NCBI WGS metagenome assembly JAABUV01 (sample SAMN10711881, study PRJNA513362) | rock metagenome | isolation source: Antarctica rocks | place: Antarctica: Victoria Land, Knobhead nord | collected 2015-12-19 | reverse complement strand
TCTACCTATTATACCTAATAATAGTAATTATATTAAATCTAATATATAGTATAAGTCTATATTAATTATCTTTAAATATAAGTATATAAGTAGTATATCTAGTATAAGCTTATAATATTAATACCTTTTTAGTAATTTAAGATACTATAATTATAAGTCTTAAGATTTTATATATAAATTAAATAATATAATACTACTACCTAGTTATTATAAGCTTTATAATAGATTATAAAGAATAAGTATTAATTACTAGTATTAAGAAGGGCTAATAATATATAATCTATATAATACTATTAAATTAATAATAGAACCTTAGTACTAATTAGCCCCCCTAAACCTACTCCTCTACCTATTCCTAAATCTAGCGCTAGAAGGCTAAGGATATACTAGAAAATAATAATATATAGGTATATTTAATATAAAACTTCGCCTAGTTATATATAATAATAGATATATATATAAGAATACTTATTAATATATTATATTAACTCCTAAAGGGCGCGGTTAACTATTTACTTAAATAAGTTAATCTTACTATTAAGGGTAGCGTACCTAGTACTAGGAAAATAAAGGGGTTTAAAGGGATATTAAAGGAGGTACTAGGGAAGGTATAATTAGATAAAAGATTCTATAATATTCCTCCCTTTTATAACCTAAAAATTTTTTAAGTATTATAATATTATTATATAATAGATAGGTAAGGACTAATAAGCTATTATATAATAACTTATACTAGTAATTACTCTACTATTTATAAATTTATATAGTTTAAAAATTAAATATACCTAGGTACTAGTAGACTTTATCCTAATTACTTAATATTAGTTATATAATAATAAAATACTAGGATATCTTAAAAACGCGCTATATTAATTTAATAAATTTAAGACTTATTTTAACTAGTATAAGCTAATTAATAAGGTAAACCTAGGTAGCTATTTTAATATATTAAAGCTCTATATAATAATATATTATATAGAGTAGATTTAATAATTTAATATTATAAATAACTATAATAGTAAATATAAAGAGGTAGTATATTACTATCTAATTAAGGCTTTCTTTAATTTAATTAATAAGTAAGAAAACTTTTAAGAATAACTTATATACTATGCTACCCGCTACTTATAAATACTAGTTATAAAGGATAACCTATTTTAATTTATAATAAGGCTATCTACCTTAAGAAGGGTAGACCTTATAATTAAGGTACTAATGCTTAATTATAAAGTTAAATTATTATATTTTTAATATAAAATTAATAGGTAGTAAATATAAATAGTTTTAACTACTAGACTAAATAATAGGGTCTAATATATACTATTTATACTATAATAGTATTTATAAGTAGAGGGCCTTATTAAGATACTAGCCGTCTTTATATATTAATATTAAGAAGAGATAGATAAGAGGATTATAATTAATAAAAATATAAATAAAAGGGAATATAATTCTAAGTAGGTAGATATATACTTTATCTACCTATATCTATTAATAAGATACTAGAAACTAGATAGGAAAGATTTAGAAGATATAAAGAATCTTATTATTAATAATATAATATATATAATAAACTAGTAGAATTAGGGAAAGTAGAGACGCGATTATATCCTAATATAGGAATTAAGGCCTTAAGCTTATATAATATTACTTTATAATTAAAGGCCTACTAAGCTTTAACTTCTTATAATAGTATTAAATATAAGGTATCTAACTACTAAGGGTTAACTATTAAAGTATAATAGAGCCCTTATAAATTTCCTAAGAATTTATAAAGGGGGGGCTCTATATAAGATCTATAGAATAGTAGAAGTAGAATTATAATTAATTAATATAACTACTAATTTAAGGATACTTAAAGCGCGTTAACTTATCCCCTTAATAAGAATTATAAAGAGTATATATATTATATTAATATATATAAGAAAGGATATAAGAAGTAATAATATAGCTTATATTAATAATTATATTAACTAGGACTTATATAATATAATATATAATAAGAACTCCCTCTAATAAACTAGATAAGTAATAAAATAGAAGGCTATTCTCTTTAAGCTAATAAAAGATAGTAAATTATTTACTAGATAGATAAAACTATAATTTAAGTATTTTTCTTTTCTTAATTATTAAATATAAGAAGGCTTAATATATAATACTATAACTATAATATAATAATATCCTACCTTTTATTCTTCTTTATTAAGGATATAGAATATAGTATTTTATATTATAATACTAGAGTAGCCCTAGCTATAAAGTAATATAATAGATACTTTAAATATTATAATAGGGAAGTAATATAATAATACTTAAATAATATTATATTTAATATTTATATTTATAATCTACCTAGAGGTAGGGATAGAATATAAGTAATAGACTTTTTACAATATATATATTACTATATATACTATATAGGTTTATTAATAAATAATACTATAATATTAATATATATATAATAATTTATTAAGCCTATAAAAGTTAGCTACCTAGACTAGATTTAGTAGGAATAAACTCTAGGGATTTTAATAATATAAGATAGTCCGCTAAGATTATAAAGGATATACTAGAAATTAATAAAACTACTTATATACTTCTTCTTACCTAATTATAAAAGTAATTAGAATTTATAAGACTACTAGGTTAAAGATTAAATATAAAGAAGGTAAAAGACTACTTATAATCTAGGTTTATTAATATATATAAAGAGTTTACTTATATATTTAATAATATCCCTAAATAATAAAAGGATTAATATCTCCTCTTCCTTACCTAATAAAATAATTATAATTAGAGGAGATAGATAAGGGCTAAATAACGCCGTAGGGATAGTAAAGAAGATTATAGAATATTAAGTACTAAATTATCTGAGGATTTAAATAAGAGACTATAATTTATATACTTAATTAGGGAACTTAATTAATATATAAGTTCTATTTATTATACTATATTATATATTAATAATAATACGGATAAAAGTATAATATATATAACTTAAGATATTTAAAAGAGTAATATATATATAAAACTACTAGATATAGATAACCTTAACTTTAGAAAGTTTAAGGCCCTAATTAAGTCTAACCTAGGTTATAATAAGATAAAGGATACTATTATTTATACCTACCCTAGGTTACTAAGTATTATTATTACTAATAAATAGGAATAGAGGGTAGCGCTAGTAGAAATATATACTTAAGGTACTAAGCGCTTTACTTTTAATATATAGGGTTTAATAGCTACTAAATAATATATAATATATATTAGAATAAGTCCTATATATAATATTAATAAATAGTTTTAATTAACTAGAGTCTAGATAGTATTTATAATAAGGCGCCCTATACTTAAATATAATAAAGATATTATATTTAAGAGTAATAATAAGTATTACTAGTAATAACATTCCTTATAAATAAGTAGTATAAGTTACTAATATTGATATACTTAATATAAATTAAAGTAATATTAGTTAGTTTATTAAATCCTATCTAGTTTAATTAACTTAGCTTAGCCCCCTAATACTATACTAAATAAGTTAATTTCCTAATAATTTAGGGGTTTTCCCCTTCCCTTAATTATAGTATTTTTAAATTTATTAATAATATAATCTACTACTTCTTCCTTCTATCTACTTATAAGAATATAATACCTATTCTTTATATAATATTAATATAATATATAAGAGGGTAAGACTACTATCTTAAAACGCGTAGTACTTAGTTACTAATATAACCTAACTCTAAAATTATAGGATAGATAAAGGATATAATTATAATAGGTAGAATAATAGGTAATCTACTAAGTTATTAATTTCTAATAATAATAATAATTATAAGTAATTAAGTAATAAAGAGAATAAGTAACTTTAAGTTAAAAAGAAGTAAAAATATATTATATCCTCTATTAATAATAGATATATATAGATAGGGGTACCTATCTTATACTATACTATAATTATCTACTAATATAATCTAAGGAGAAATTAACTATTAATAAGTCCTATTATAAGAAGTCTAGTAGGGGGAGTAAGTAATATAATCCCTAATATCCTATTAAACCTTAATACTAATAAGTATTATTATAATAGTAATAAAATAGGACTATATCTCTAGTAAGATAAGAAATATTATAATAAAGTAGTCTCTTATAAGATATATACTATTATTATCCCTAATTATATAAAGTATTTAAAGGTAATAATTCTTTTTAATATAACTAAGAGCCTAGGGAAGGGAAGAGAGATAAGATAATCCTATATAACTAAGTAGTTAAATAAAAGTCGCGTAGAATAAAGTAATTAAAAGGTTAGGGCTTAAGATTAGAAGTAAATTAAATAGGGTAGATAGTATACCTATTAAAGTTAAAGCCTAAAAGGTTAGTATAATAAATTAAACTAAGTACTAGTTTATTAACTTATTTAGAGAATAGTATTTATACTCTTTAAACCTTATATAAGTTATAATAATATTAGTATATAAATAAGATAGCTTATAAGAGGAGGTAATTATATAAGCTAAAGTATTATTAAACCTCTTAACTTTTATATATTATAATATAAGTTACCCCTCTATCTAATATTAGTTCTAATTATATATTAGGTTTATAATAGAAAGGGTAAATAGGTAAGTCCTATCCTAATAAAAGTACTTATAAATATAATATATAAATTAATAAAGACTAGTTTTATTAATAAAAAAAGTATAAGGAAGTTTTTTAACCCCCTACCTAATATCCTATTAATTTTTATTATAATAATAGTAGGATATTATATATCTAAATACGCGTGTAGTAATTATTATATTAAAAAATTTAAGGGTAAAAGGGCCTAGGGTATATAGCTAGCTATCTTACTATATTATATAGATATATAATATAGAGCTAATTATATACTATTATAAGGCGCTAGTAAATAATATAATATATATAGGATAACCTAGATAATAACCTTTATAAGAGCTATATTTATAAGCTTTACTTAAAAGGGATAGGGGATATACTTTATAATATTAGGGTTATAAATAAAAATAAAAATAAGGTAAATAGGAGGGATATTAATAGTAGTTAACTAGATAAACTACTACCTTTAAATAATTTAGATAATAATAAATATTATAGTCTTTTAAGTATTTAAGGTAGGTATTTTTAACTAATTAATATAAAGAGGGATATAATAGTTAACTTAAAACTATATAAGGTAATAATCCTAGTATTAATTAAATATTACTAAATAGCTCTTTAGAGTATAAGTATTAAACCTTAATACCGCCGTCCTTATATATTAGTAAGGCTTAAGAGGAAATAATTAATAATATAATTCTACTTACTCTATCTATTAATATATAGCTAACCTCTTAAATTAGATAAGATAATAACCTCCCTCCTCTCCTTTACTCTACCTTAAAACGCGGATATATATTACTAAGTAAATTAAAGATAGATAATAGGTAGTAACTTATAAGATATTATATATTATATATAATAAAAGGAGAAGATCTACTTATAAATTAAAGCGCTTATAAGTCCTAGTTAATAGAGGATTTCTAAGGTATATTTAAGTTAATATAACTAGATTAGATATAATATAAGATAGTAAGGGGTAGTAATATAATTATTATAAATAATAATAAGAGTAAATATATAAGGTTTAAAAAGTAGGTTAGAAGAAAGTTACGCGTAGAAATTAACTAGAAAGTAGTAAGTTCTAAGAAGAGAATCTATAATATAAGGAGGTTAAGTAGGTAGAAATAAGTATATTAAAAGGTAGTTTATAAATACTAAGTAAATAGTATAATAAATATATATTAAGTATTATAAATATAATTTTATATATTATTAATAATAGTACTAGTATTAATATAAGTAATAAATTAGGGTAGTATAAATAGATTATTATAGTTAGAATAGGTAGATAAATAGTAATTCCTAATAATAATACTACTTATAATAATAGTATAAATAACGCTATTAAAGGAGTATATAGGATAGGTAGATATAATAATAATACTACCTAATATAATTATAATAATAATAGCGCTAATTCTAAGAAAGGTATATTTATTAAATACTAAGTAGGTAGTATAAATATTAGTTATAATATTTAATAAACCTTTTTTATAAATATTATCTAAATTATAATATCTAGTTTATACGCCCTAATGAATAATTAGAAAATTAAGCGCGCTTTTAATATTATAGAGGTATAAATAGTAACTTATAATAATTAGAGGTATTATAATAAGTTCTAAGGCTAATATATAAGTATATTAGTTATATATATATAATATATATATTTTTATATTTTATAGGTTTCCTAGTTTACTAATATAAAAGAGTTACTTTAACTATTTAAATACTACTCTTATAATATTACTTAATATTAACTTTTTATTTTTAATATATAAATAATTATTTTTAGATAGTCTATTAATATTATAATAATAGAGAAATAATATTTAATAAAATAATAGTAGAAATTAATAAATCTTAAAAAGATTTAAATATCTTTAATACTCTTAAACTCTAGCTATTTTATTATAATATCTATTCTATATAAATTTATATATATACTATTATAATTAATAATAAAGCTAAGAAATTCTACTTTTATTATTATAAATTTATATTTCTTTAAGTTAATATAAAGTTTAAATCTATAAAAATATTATAATATTACTTTTATAACTTTAATATAAGACTTTTTATCTTAAGAGTAGATAAGAATATTATTTAAATAAATAATACATATAATATTAAATAATCCTACTAAGGCCTTATTAATATATATTTAAAATAAGATAGGTATATTAATAAGTTTAAAAGGTATAATTATATATTTAAAATAATTATACTTTATATAAAATATAATCTTCTATTTATTATCCTTTCTTATTTATAAGTAATAATATATATCTTTAAGATTTAACTTAACTAAGTACTTAATATTAATTAATCTTATTAATATTTTATTAATTAATAAAAGTAAATAGTAGTTTTTAATTATAATCTTATTAAGTACTTTATAATTAATATATAAATATAATATTCTATCCTTTTTTAATATAAAAAGAATAAATATACTTATTAAACTTATAAAATAATAAATCTATCCCTTTTTTAAAGCTTATTTAAAGTACTCCTTTAATACGCGTAACTCTTTCTTTAATAAGTTATAAAGTAAGTTAAAGGGAGGTTCTTTATTCTCCTTTATATTAATTATATAATTATAATATATATAAATTAATAGTACCTTAATATTCTTAATTAAGAAAATATCTTAAAATTCTTAAAATTTTAAAGGGAGCTTAACTTTAAATAGTAGGTTTTTATTATCTACTCTTGAGTATATTATAATAAATATAATATTATTAAGCTACTCCTTTAAAGCTTTAATAATATTAAAGTATTCCTTAATATTACTTTTCTTAATAGGGAATTACTAGTTTTATATAAGTTAATCTACTTAAGGATTTTATTCCTTTAATTATAAATACTTAAAGTAAAAGTTATAATTAAAGTTTATTATTATATAAAAGGCGCCCTTATAATATTATATAATATTATTAAAATTAATAAGTTTAATTTTTCTTATATAAGAATTTAATAATAATATTAAATTCTTAACCTTATTATATAAGGTATTATTAAAGTTAAGGTCTATTTCTTAATTTTACTCCTTATATATTAATATAATTAATATCTACTTTAAAGTTAATTAATATAATAAATTCTCTTTATAAGCTTTTAAGCTCTGTTTATATTATAATAATAAGTTATTATATCTACTTCTTCCCTTATATTATAATAATAGATATAATTATAATACTTAAGGATTTTTTAAATTTAAGCCTTTTTTAATTAACTTATTATTAAATATCTTATTAATTATAAGCTTATTAATTATAATATTTATAATTATTAATTTTATACTTTAATAATCCTTAGTTATATATTCCTTCTTCTAATAATTATAATACTTAATAATAGAAAGGTTAGGCTTAGGCCTTTAAAAAAGGTATAATAATATATTAATAGTACCCTACCCTTTTTACTTTATATATAAGCTATTATCTCTTTACCCTTAGAAATTTCCTCTTCCTCTTTAAGGATATTAACTTTTAGTAAGAGTATTATCCCTTTAATCTTTATATATAAGTAGTATTATATAAGGCTCTAATTATTTAATATAATAAGAGTATCCCTTATCTTGAAGATATTAAGTTATATTATAAATTAATTATAAAGATCTTTATATAATTTATTTAAAAGGTTATTATAAAGTATATACTCTATTAATAACTTAAATTATCTTTTTAACTTAATAAGGTAATTTATAAAGTTTATAATCTTTTAATATTCCCTTTATTTAACTTTTAAGTAGTACTTATTAATTATAAGATATTAATTTTAAAGATCTTTTATTTAATTTATTAAGAAATTATTAAAGTATTTTTAAGACTATTTATTGCGATTACTATGTATTTGCATGCTATTTACATTAGAGCGATACCTAAATAGGCTTAGCGTCCGTCCTTTCTATAAAGACGGATTTCTTATATATAGAGAATATATCTTTTACCTACTATTTATATTTAAACGTAATAAATAGTAGTACTACCTTCTAGCTACTACTAAGTACTATTGACTGTCTTAGTATATTAAGATTATATACTAGCTCTTTAAGTACTAGCTCTTTAAAGTACTACTAGCTATACTAGCACCAGCTCCTAGAGTACTAGTCCTCCCCTAAAGCCTTCCGTAGCGGCATTAGTCTATTAGCTACGACAGCAGGCTTATCTTTTAATTTAGAAGCTATTAGTAAGACGTCTATTAGCATACCGGTACCAGCTTTATAAGTACTACTAGCTATATTAGCACCAGCTCCTAGAGTACTAGGTCCCCTTATTTAGCCTTCCGTACTATACTATCTATCCTAAGTCTATTTAACCTTAGACCACGCTATTTATAAGAGCCTTCCTAAGCGGTAAACCACCCTATATACCGCTATTAAAGCCTCTACTAGATAAGGGCCTATTTTATTACCTATAGCTATTATCTAATAGTATCGGGATTATCTACTTAGAAGGAGAAGTAGGCCTTTCTATATCATTTAAAGACAGCGGGACTATTAGATATTATAGACAAGATACTAATAAGGCCCTTATTATTTAGAAATACTATACCCCTTAGTAATTATAGTTAGGTACTATCTGAGAATTCTTATTTACCGCTCCTTCTAGAGAAAGTAGTAATAGGCTAAAAATCTCTACTAGGTTAAAATCCCTTATCTACGATAATATAGACGCTCTAGGCTTTTTAGACGTATAACGTACCGAAATATCTAATATTATAGCCTAGGCTATAAAGATCTTTAATAAGACTTAGGTAGCTCATCGTATCTTCCGGCCTAAAGACGTTAGCTATTTTAGTCCTAATTCCCTCGTAACGTCTATTAAAGAAGAAGGTAGTAATATCTACTACGACGTCTTTAGCTTCACCGATTATCTACGTTTTAAGGCTAATAGTATAGATATAGACGTTATAAGATAGAATATTAACGCTTACTTACTTAGTACTATAAAAGACTAGTATAATAATAAACTAGATTAATTAAGTAAATGCGGTCTATAATATACTCTAAATAGTATTATTAAATAGTATAAGTTATTAGAAGAATATTTCTACGATTTATTAAGATCCTTATTACCTATAAATATATAGCTATAGCTATAGCTATTCGACCTAAATAAGTTTATTAGAATATTAAACACCTAGTAAGACTATACTAATCCTATTACGGACACGATAGCCTTATATACCTATAATAAGGTCCTTAGTACACTCTTACTAGCTGAGACCACTTAGCCTACTAGAGTTATTACCTAAAAGGCTTCTTTAGAACTACTACTACCAAAGACTTCGCGTACTAAAGTAACTATAAACGAAGAAATATCGTTAATCCCCCTTACTATTAATAGCGGAAAATCCTATTTAGATTTATTAACTACTTTAGACGTTAACTATCTAATAACTATCTAGGTTATTAATTAGGCCCTATAGAAGCCGTCCGCCTATATTATTAAGAAGGTACTATAGAAGCCTTCTATAAAGCTACTAACAAGGACCTTAATAGTAACTTATAGTCCTACTATCCCGCACGTTCCTATAATACCTATCGCTATAAGTAACGGGGATCTACGTACTATAGTTACTAGCTACTATATATAATTAGATAAATAGCGTAATAAATATCCTCTAACTAAGATAATACGGTAATAGATACCCTTATATCTATTATCTATTAAATAAGGTCCTTTATATCCTATTACCGGCTACGCTACCTACGTACTACATAGCTACTGTAGTATAACTACTATAGGAATTCGGATTCAGTATATATTAGTATTTAGCGTTACTTATAGCGGAATTTTGCTACGGATAACATCTATAAGACGTCCTAATTAGTTAGGAAGTATAATACATTTATAACTAATAATAGTATATACTATTAGGGTAATAGCTTTTATTTTATTATTAGTATTTATTGTAATTACTATGTATTTATATACTATTTATATTAGAGCGATACCTAAATAGGCTTAGCGTCCGTCCTTTCTATAAAGATAGATTTCTTATATATAGAGAATATATCTTTTACCTACTATTTATATTTAAATGTAATACTATTTATCCTTTAATATATCCTTTATATACTTATATTATATAACCTTAGGGTCTAAGGTTATATATTATAACGCGTATTAGATTTTTATAAAGTTATTAAAAAAAAATAGGTTATATTTATTTTATTTATTTTATTTATATTATTAAACTATTTTTAATATTTTTATATTAACTTCCTATTATATATATATAGGTCCTACAGCCTAAGAATATAAGTTTTATATTAAGGATATTTTAATTCTAATTCTTTTATTAATAATAAGTAATAGTAATAACCCGCTTAAGTAGTATTATTAATATATATTTCTTACTCTAACTCTTATAAATATTATTATAAATCTTATATTTATTACCTTTTAAAGACTTCTTCTTTAAGTTTTTATATCCTTTATAATAATACTTTTTAGGTTCTAAGTAGTAGGGACTAGGTTTATATACTTAGTAGCTACCCTTAGATAGTTAGTTATAATTATAATATATCTATTATTAATTTATTAATTAATTTTTAAGACTTACTTTCTTTATAAGCTTAGTCTCTTATATTTAAGTAGGTTATTTATACTAGTTAACTAACCTTTTTACCTTATACTTATAATAACCCTTCTCTACTTATCTTACTAATAGTTAGGCTGATATAGAATCTACTCTACTTTATACGTTTCACTTAGCGATAGCGGAATACTTCCGCCTCCCTAATACTTTATTATTCTTAATAGGCTTAATAGCTTTCTTAATTAATTAATCTATATAAATTAAAAGAGTCCCTATTAATATAGTAGTAATACTATATAAAAGGCTTTATAATACTAATTAATTATCTTAAACTACTAAAAATACTAAAGCTACCCTTATAGTACTAATAATCCTTAAAGTCCTCTAGTAGTATAGAGAAGCCTATTTCTCTATAACTAATCTATCTCTATTTATTACTATCTATTATAATAGCGACGAGCCCTAATAGTATACTCTACTACTATACTTAGGTATAACTTTATACTACTTTAACTTACTATTAAAGGCTTTAATAGCCTCTTTTATTAAATTCTATATAAGTATATCACTTTTCTAGGGTTTCTTCCCTAAGATCTAAGAAGCCTTTCTCTAAAAGGAAGCTATTAAGGTAGCTTAACTACTACTACCCCTTGATTATTATCTTATTACCTTAGTAAATTAAATCTATAAGTTCGTCTAGGATACTAGTAAAGTATATATTCACGAGGTACCGGAGACTATTAGGTATTATATTAATTATATTATTACTTATTATAAGTATCCCTTATAACTAGGGATCCCTAAGTTAAGTAATCGACGTACTACCTTAGTAGAACTACCCTTCTATCTATTTAATTAGGCTACTAATAGCCCCGCCTTTTAAAAAGCGGTTAAATATTTTATTAAGAGTACTAAGTAGTACTAAAGTCTCTTATAACTCTTATTATATTTTATAAAGTATTAGCTACTATTAACCGGGAATAGTCCTAAGAGATTCCTATTAATTATAGTTAAAATACCTACTATATCTTCTACTCTTACTCTATCTAACGTAGAATTATTTATAAGAATACCCTTAGTAATATTAAGTATTACGCCGCCGAATTTTAATACTAATCCTATAACTTATAGGACTTCTTCTAAAGAAGTTATATATAAATAGCCTATTAGACTAGCCTAATATCTAGTAATAGGTAAGAATATTAGTTTTACTAAGGCTTAGCGTACTAAGTTATAAGAAATAATTACTAGTATTATACTACCAGCCCTACTACTAGCGCTAGGACCGGTAGATCCTAGTATACCTCCTAGAGTACCTTATAATAATAGTGTTCCCCGCTTTAATCCTAATAATATTAGATATTTTAATCCCTTTTATAATAATAAATCTATAAATACCGCCTCTAATATTAAATATACTAGTAAGACTACTTATTTTTATAATATTTATAAACTATATTAAGGATATTATTTAAGTAAGGGGTAATACTATTATCCGTACGAACCTTTAATTATATCTTTAAGGAACTACCTAGGGATAGTATACTGCTAAGCTTAGAGAAGGGGATAAACATCTTATTACTTATAATATTAATAAATAGTATTATTTATTAATATAATAGTAGAAGGCCCTACGTTATATTAGTATAAGCACGCTAATCTATAAGAAGTATACTATATAAGATACTTCTTAATAGAGAGAGCCTTAGGAGTACTCTTAAACTATTATAAGAGTAGCTAAGGATTTAGAGATTAGGGTAATAAAGGATTATATTCTTCTTATCTAGTATAAACTTAATATAGAATTCTAGTGTAATATTCTTAAACCTAGTAATAATATTAACTATAATAAGTTCCTTACCTTATTAGATTATAAGAAGTATTAATAGTAGAATTATATATCTTAATACTTAAAATCTTATTAGCTATCTTAATAAAAATAGCGCGGTAGGTATTAATCTCCGTTTTAATCTTCTTAGTCTTAATTTTAGTCTCTATTTTAGTCTTAATCTTAATAGCCTTTCTAGTAGTTACTACCTTTTTAATTATAGTTACAAATTAATAATAATGCTTACTATTAATATTAGAAGCCTCCTCTAGGCTATTAACCCTATTAAGGCTATTAAAATTAGGGTAATTAGGGCGTAAACGTCTATGCCCTCCTAGTATAACTTATAAGGCTTTAAATAACGGCACCAGCCCTGCTAAACGGGTTTAATTTATTTAATAAGTAACCCTAATAAGGTCCTTAATACTAGGGGAATTAAAATTAAAACTAGAATTAGAATTAAGGAAATTACTTTCCCTTTAAACTATGAGGGGAATAATAGTAATAGCCTCTAAGACCTCTATAGGTCTATTAGGCCGCTATTAAGGAAGCCTTTAAGGGATAGCCCTCTTAGAGCCCTTAAGGTTATAAATAGGAAGGTTTATACTAGGAGTTCGCTTATAAGCCCTCTAATTTCTACTAGGAAGGTTCTTATAAACTATCTTAGGAAGAGACCTCCTAGTATTATTAGGTATTTATAATAGAAGATATTAAACTAGATAATAGTTATAACCTTAGAAACTATTTCTTAGCTACTAGTCTATCTCTAGATTATAAATATTATTATTACTATCTAAGATTCCTATTAAAGAATAAACTCTTTAATTATCTTTATAACTAGTACTAGAAGGCTACCTTATTAAAGCCTTTTATAGTTATCTTAAAGCCTTCTATAATTAATCTACTAGTAGTAGATACTCTAGTAAATACTAACTTAGTAAGTTATTCTATAAGGGGTCTTAATATAATTATTTTATTAGTGGTAGTTATATAAGGGATAGGTTATACTTTTAAGAACTATTATTATACTATTATAGCTATTAAGTAGACTATTAATAGTAATAATATTAAAGTCTATTCTAATCTAGGATATATAATATTAAATATAGATATAACTTTTATTCCTACTAGTATAGAAATTAAAACTATGCCCTTTAATATCCCTATTAGGGGCCTTAGTTCTAAAATTTATTATTCTAATAAATTTACTATTATAACCTTCTTTCTCTATAACTTAGTTAGTAAAAAGCCTTCTATTATACGCATTTCTAGAGAAATTTATATAGTTAATAACTTAAAGGCTAAAATACTTATAAGAGTAGATATTCTTACCCTAAAAGTTATAGTATTAAATTTCGTAAAATAATAAATTAATATTAGTAGCTATTAAAATATTAAAATCCTAATAAGTACTTAAATTCGCTCTTTACTAGTAAAACGAGTAATTAAGAATAAGAAAAAATTCTTAATTCTTATAAAGACCACCGCCTTAGTAGCTATTATCTTTAATAGGACTTTACTAGATAATTAAGACCTACTCTTTATACCTTTATATAATCTTAATCTTAGATACGCTAGTAGTATATTTACTTATATTATTAACGCTTCTCTTAAGAAGGTCTTTATTAAGAATAATACTAATAAGGATATCTTTATTCCTAGGAAGGTAAGATTAGGTATTATAAAAGAGTTTAATTATAATAGATATTTTATAGTTAACGTATACTACTCTAGCCTTATAACTAATAGTTAGCGTAATAGTTAGAAGGGTAAATAGGCTAAAATCGCTATAATAGCTACTATATTAGCTATATTAGCTATATCCTTATTAATTATAATTAATAAGAAGGCTCTTATAATATTTATAATATCTATTATATCTACTAATTAGGCTCTTTCTATAAAGTTAAGTACTATTATTAATCCTAGTCTTAAGAATACGCTTAAGAATAGAGTTAGAATTTATAAAGAACTATATATCGCGGATTAACTAGCAGATATTATTAATTCCTACTAGGATCTTTTTATAAATAGTAGGAGCATGGTTAATATCCCTAAGGAGTAATAAATACTAATTCTATTAAAACTAAATATATTATCTAAGCCTATATAAGTATATCCTCTTAAGTAAAAAGATAAAGATATTATTAATAAAACCTTTAGTAAACTTTAAGCCTAAGGAAAACTTATATAAGTAGATTAGCCTACCCTATTTAACTATCCCTACTTTATAATTTAGCGTAATACTCCTATTAAGTAAAAAGGCCGTATTATAATTAATATATAGGAGCTTAATAAAATCATAGAGAATAATATATATCTACTCCCCTTATAAGCTAATATAATAATACTAATATAAGGTTATTAATATATAATAGTTATTAATATTATAAGATAGTTTTATTAATTCTATATCTAGGTTAAGGATTATTATAAGCTTATAATTATAAGCTATTATAGCTAGGAGTAGTCTTTAATAGCCCTTATAAGTTATAAGGGCTCGCCTCTATATATCTAGCGCTAGACTAATACTATTCTCTAGTAATACTAGGCGTTTACTAAAGCCTATATTAATAATATTATTATCTACTTATATACCTTATAGGAATATATTAAATATTTATATAAGGTCTTTAATCTATTCTAGAAGAAGTATATAAGCCTATTACTATTAAAGTCGTATATTAACTACCCCTCTATTACCCTACTAGGCTAGTATATTAATAGCTTAAGGATATTTATAATAAAAGAGAAAATCGCGGCTATTACCTTACTATAATTAACTAACCTAGAAATATTTCTTAGACTAACTAGTTAGCTCCGTTTATTAATTAAGAGATATATATAGAGGGTAGACCCCTTATAAAAGAGAAAGGTAGTCCTTAATAAGGGCCTTAGTATAGGTATAAAGGGTTATATATAGAAAAGGAAGGTAATTAGGGTAATTTTCTATAAACTTATATAAGAGGAGCTTAGCGCTTTTTATAATTTATAGGAGGCTTTTAGGACTCCCTAATTTCTTATCTACTATAATCGTAATAGGGTTTTATATATAGATCTAGATACCTTAAAAGTAGTAGGATTTACAGCTATTATATACTATATAAAGGGAGATCCTATATAGTAATTAAAGCCTTTCGCGAGGACTAATATATAGCCTATTATATTTTTTAGTTACTATCTTAATAATACGGAGAAGAACTATTAGCCTATTAAATTAGAAGTTACTAGTATTATATAAGTTATTAGGAAGGTTTAGTATATAATTAAATTAAATCTATAACTATCTATAATTATCTATACTAATTATTCTATTATAATCCTAATATTAAAATAATTAATATTAAGGACTACGAGTATAAATAAATTAAATCTACGACTTATATAAGCCTCTTAGTACCTTTCTTTATTTAACTTAGAATTATATTATAAATCCGGGAAATTGAATATAATTCCTAATATACTATTAAGACTTTAAATAACTAACTCTAAGAATTCTAATTTATTAGATAGAATTCTTAATATTCTTTTTATATCCTATAATAGTCTTTCTTATAATGCCGAAGACTTTAATAGCCCTACTATCTACTATATAATAAATATAGAGATAATAGAGGATTTTAAATCTTGATTATAAACGGGCTATTAGAATAACGACTAATAGTAAAAGATCCTTAATATACTAAAGCCTCTTATAAATAGTAATCTAGATATAATTCTAGAATATAGTAAACCTAGGATATTATTTATTCTTAGGGATAGGCTTATTTATTATATTAATAGCGAGAAAAGGTAATATTTATATATTCCTCCTATTATAAAGAAGGAACTCTTTAAATAAGCCCACGACTTTTTTAATTATAGTGGTTATTATAGATATTATAACTAACTTTCTTATACGGTATATATCTAATATCTAGCTAGGAATCTCTAAGCCTATATTAGCTATTACCCTTAGTACTAACTTAATTAAATAAGAAGACATCTATTATATAGGGAATAGGTCCTTATACTAACACCGCTTATACTATTTTATATAATCGTGATAGACTTTATAGTTATCCTACCTACTATACTATTAGGTATAAATTACCTACTAATAATTACTTATAAGTTCTTAAAGAAGGTCCTTCTTATACCTAGTATTAACACTTAGAAGGCCCCTTAGTAGGCCTAGGTTATAATCTTATTATTACTATCCTATAACTAGGGAATTCCGCGTAGTATTATTAGTAATTAAGATCCTTAATTTATATTAGACTTTTAGCGGGAAGTCTTTAAATATCTTAGCGTTAAATTCCTTATATTTATAGCCTATTACCCCTAGACTAATAGATAGAGCGAGCGTACTAACTAGATTATAAAAATCACTATATAATTCTACCTTACCTACTATCTAGATACCTAGAATTAATAAGATTATATACTCTTATATATCTAGGCTAATATTAATAACTCCCCTACTATTATAAGATATACTCCTAATAAGCTCTATTATAGCTTTAGGGTAAATAATAGTATAAATATACTAGTAATTAGTAATATCCCTATAGAAGCCTTTAACAGCTTACGACTTACCTACTAGGAATAGGTAGAAGATATTATAGCCTTTAGTAATATAATAATAAAGTCTTAGTATAATAATAAATATAAAAGTTTATAATTTAAAGAAAATAATAAGGTCTTTCTCTATTTATATAAAGGATATAAAATCCCTAGCGTTACTAATAGGAAGCTCTTATAATAATATACCGGTCCTTTTAGGATTTTATAAAAGGTAGGATTACTCGCTTATTAGCTTAAGCTACCCCTTATAATATATATATAGCCGGTAGTATTAGTAGTACAGCTTAAGCTAAAAATAGAAGGGGTAGATCTATATAATAGGACTTTTAGTAATAGGCCTCTACCTATTACCCCTAAGGATAGGGCTATTTATAAGGATAAGTATAAAATTAAGAGATTACTAGATAAGAGGTATTTAAGAGGAAAGACTTAGTACTTAGTTAAATAGGTTAGTTATAGTAATAAGGATAATTTATAGTATAACCTTAAGGATTTATCTAAGGCTAGTAAATTAGTAAAAGCGTATAAGGATAGATAATTACCGACGTCCTGATTATAGTTAACTAATAGGTCCTAGTAAACGGGGTCGTTTACTTTTTCAATTTTGCTGGTATACTAGTAGTAATACTACTAATATAGAATCTGCTCTGCTTTATACGTTTCGCTTAGCGATAGCGGAATACTTCCGCCTCCCTAACACTTTATTATTCTTAATAGGCTTAATAGCTTTCTTAATTAATTAATCTATATAAATTAAAAGAGTCCCTATTATAAGCTACTACCCTTAAATAGGGTAGAGTAATTAGAATATAAGGGTACTATGTAATAATATAGCTATTAAGTATTATAAATAGTATAAATATATATATATATATATAGAACTCTCTATTCTTATTAATAGTAAGACTAATTACTACCCTTCCCTTTAAGGGGAATTCCCTCCTCTATATACTATAGGTAAAGGGGTAGCGTAGCGCTACTACGTACTATAGACGCCACATCGATAGTAGTACTATATTCCTAACTAGTATTCCTAACTAGTCCTTATATAAAGCCTTAATATACTAAAGACTCTTACTATTATAATACTTCTAGGCTTAAGGCCTTATAAAAGGAGATAAATTTATCTTTAAAGAGGACTTTAATAAGGCTATTAACTACTTATTTATAAATTCTAATATATTCTAACTTAATATTATTAATAGTAACTTATTCTTATATATAGTAATATTAGATATTAATATACTTTATATATATATAAATTTAAAGGTTTTCAACTAGGGTAATAGCTCCTTAATTATTATAATAAAGTATTATAATAATAGGTTAATAGGTATACTTAAAGAGATCTAACTTAATAAAGAGTTATTAGAGTTAAATAGCTTCCTTTATAACTTATATCTAACTTATATATTCTACCTTATAACTAGATAGGGTAATAGTAGGCTATTCCTTTAATAATTAACTTATTACTCTATTATTAATATTAAAAATATAACTTATAATTAATTATTAAATATCTTAATTAATTATACTTTTATAAAAAGTAAGTTATAAGTTAATTATACTTTAAAGGTAATAAAAAATCCTTTTAATAGCTATTTAATATAATTAATTTAAATTTAATTTATATCTACTTATTATTAAGATTATAAAGGTAATAAATATCTAGCTTAGTCTTTAATATAATATATATTAGGGAGCTAATAATTAATTAATACTCCTTTTAAAAAATATTAAAGATTATATAATCTTCTTTAAATACTTATAATTTATTTATATTTATTAGGGTTATAATAGGGTTATAATAGGGTATAATTCTTATATATTAAAGTCCTTTAATACCTTTTTAATATAAGCTTTTTAATTTAATTATAATACTTAATTTACTTAATCCTCTTTAAGTTAATATACTTAGATAGAAGGAATATAAGTTAAAGTTAATTATTTAAAAATATTTATTAAATATAACCTTAATTTAATTAATAATAATTTAATTAAATCTAATAATTAATAAATTATTTATATAAGTTATAATAATAACTTAATCTTTACAATTAATTAAAATACTTTTATTAATTATAAATAATATAAAGCCTTAAGTCTTTAAGAATATAAATAATATAAAAAACTAGATTTAAAGTAATTATTTTAAGTTATAAAGTATCTTTTTTAAAATATAAATAAAGTATTCTTTACCTTTAATTATAAAGCTTTTAAGTTATTTAATATAAATATCTTCTTTAATATTCTTATTAATAAAGGTTATCTTAATATCTATTTAATTTAATTCCTAGTTAAGGGATATAATTAATATAAAGATAGCTTTATAACTTATTAATTTTAATATTAAAGTAAAGGTCTTATTATAATTAATACCTTTTTATTATTTAAAACCCCTAACTACTTAATATACCTTATAATAGAGGACTTTATTATAAGGCCCCCTTTTTAACTTAAATATTTACTTCTTTTAAAGTACCTTCTAACTTAAAGGTAGCTATCTAAGTACTTATATATTATTTTATATAAAAGAATTAAATTTATTTTATAATATTATTTTTTAATCCTTTATAATATTATTCATTATAACTTCTTTATATAATTTAAGTTTAAAGGGCTTTATACCTTTAATTATTATTAGGAAAGTAAATATTATTAATAAATTTAAAGAGTTATTATATAATTTATTAAGGGATATTTTAAATTCTAAGTAATTAAATAAAACTCTAGTTAATAATAAGAGCTTATTAATATCTTAATAAAATATTACTAGATAAATCTAATTTAGTTTAAGGTAGATATTTAATAAAATCTTAAAGTAGGATTTATCCTTAACTATTATATTTTTAATATAAATTAGTAGTATATCTTTAATCTAGATTAATAATACTTAGCTTTTAAAGAGAGGTTATCCCTTTATATTATTAACTACCTACTTAAAGTAGTAAGAGAGGTTTATAAATATATACCTTTTAACTTTTAATTTGATATAACTTATAAGGACTTTTTTAATAATATAAATATTAGATAATTAAGTAAACCTCCTAGATTTATTATTAATAAGATTATAAATAGCTTTACCTTTATAATTAATAAATTAACTTAGATAGGAATAGGCTTTAAAGTAATTAATTTTAATAATAATCCTATTAATATAATAAAAGGCTTAAGAGTTAAGGATTTATAAATAAGAGAGGTTAAGTTAATAGCTATTAAACTTCTTATAAAGTATTATTTTAATACTAGACTTAAAAGACTTATTTTAAAGGTATTTAGCTACTTAAATAAATTTAAGTTAATACTTATAATCTATCCTATTATTTATAAGTATAATATAAGCCTTATTTATTAGGGTTTTATTAAGATATTTTATAAATTTATTAACTTAAAAAGTATTTTATATAATACTCTCCTAAATAATACTATTAATTTAATAATACTTCATAAAAGTTATAAAGTTAAATTCCCCTCTACTATTAATATAATAATATTATATATATTATATAAAATACTCTTAATTTACTTTAAAGACCTTAAAGGCTAGGAGGAACTTACTTTTAACTTTAAGTAAGGTAATATTTAATTCCTTAATATAATTATATAATATTATATTAAAGAATTAAGAGTTATTATAAGTTATAATAATCCCTTTATAAACTTTATAAGGGCTTATTAAGTTACTATTAATATACTTATATAAATACTTCCTTAAGGTAATAAGATAATTATATAAAGCCCTTATTATTTAAGTCTTTATATAAATATTATATATATAATCTTTAAAAATAATCTTATTAAAGTTAATTTTATTAAATATATTTATTAACTATTTTAAGTTTTATTAACTTAAATAATTTATATAAGTATATTAGAGGCTAATAAATAAGGAGACTTAAAAGGCTATAAATATATATACTTTTAACTCTAAAAAAAGTTAAAATATAATTATTAAGGCTATAAAAGTAAGGGTTAAATAGTCTTAAATATTAAAGTAGAAAATATTATTATATTAAGTATATATAAAGGTATAACCTTTATAAATAATAATATATTCTTATAAGTTAAAAGAGACTTTAATTCTAAAATAAAGTAGTTAAGATATTAAAATTTAATTTAATTAAGTATTTAAGATATAAAGGATATTAATAAGGTATACTTTTACCCTAATTCCCTTATTAATCTTATAAGGGATAATTATAATATTATACCCTATTATATAAAAATTAGCCTAGCTAATCTTATAAATAGGGGACTTAAGAATTACTTTATATTCTTTAAAAACATCTTAATTATTAATAATATATTAGTTATATATTATATTTAAGAGGATAGTAGTAGTAAGATTAGTTATATTTAATATAATTATAAAGTTAATAATTAGGTCTTTAAACTTTATAAGTATATAAGGATACTTACCTTAAATATTACTACCCCCTTAATTATAACCCTCTTAATTTTAATTATTTACCTTAATTATTTTAAGGTAGACCTTTATTAACTTAGGGTACTTAATTTAATATTTAAACTCTATATAATCTAAATAATTATAATAGTTATAATACTTATTATTATATTATATATTTAACCTAACCTAATATAATAGGTAAGTAGTAGTTATAATAGAAGACTTTATAAAGTTTTAATAAGCTTCTTTATTTATTATAATTAATATAAGTTTATTAAATAAAATTATTATAATACCTTCTTTAATAATAATAGTATATATCTAAATTAGGCCTTATATATATAACTTAAATAAAAAAGCTAGGAATAAAGAAGAATAATACTACTATATAGTATTACTAAACTAGGCTACTAGAAACTATTATAAATAATAGTATAAAGTATTAAAAGTTCCTAAAATACGCGCGGTTAAATAGGGAGGTTAAGTTAAGACTAGGTAATAATTAAGACTATAAGTCTTTATAATTATATAGATAATTTATTAATCTATTTATTTACTAAGGAGTAGTTAGAAATAATATTATATATATAAACTATTATACTTACTATTATAAGAGTAATATTACTATTATATTTTAACTTAATAATATTAGGGTTAGTAGTAAAAAGGTATTATATAAAATAAGTATAAGTAATAATATAATAGAGGTTTATAAAGATAACTATATATATATATAATAATAAAAGTTATTAATTCTATTATATCTATATACTATAATATAGTATTACGGATTTTAGCCCCTAGTACCTAAGAGCTAGCACTTATACTTAATAGTTTAAGGCGCCCCTAGCTACCCCTAGCTATTAGGGCTTCTATCCCCGAATTACTAATAAAGCTAGTTCTAAGTAGTTTAATAATTTAACTTAATACTAAAAATAACTCTTAAGTACTAAAAAAATAGTTAGTCTACTTATAACTAGTATAATAAACTTATTAATATCTTAATAAGCTAGCCTAATATTTATAGTTAGATATAAATATTATACTAGCTTATTTATATTTAGATATATATTTAAATAATTTCTATTAATAGTACTTATAAGTTTATAAGAGTAAGTAATATAAGTAATAAGTTATATACTTAGTAAGTTAATCTAGATTATTAAAGTTTATAAATAGTACTTTATTATATAATCTACTTAAATATACTAAAGATATATACTATCTTTTAGTATATAACGAGTTTTAGATATATTCGAATTTTATTTGAATATCCTGAAAACTAGTATTTATTTTCGAATATCCTACTAGCGATATTTGTTGTTACACTGCCTCTGGCCAAGGGATCACAAGGGTCTATACGCTAGGTGTTTCCTTACCATTGTAGATATCTACACTTCTGTACATCGATTGTGACAACGACCCTTATAGAGTGTTTGTAGAAGCTTACAGCTGAGGAGCAATGCTATCGGATGACGAGGAAGACCGAGATGCTGGTGTTCGTGGATACATCAAGCATGAGCCAATAGCAGAATCCCCAGTATTTACTGCAGATGCGGCTGATGACACAGGAGCGAGCACACCTTCCAACGACTTAGATGACGACCGTATCCACGGTCCTCATCGAGTAAAGACAGCCTACTACAATGCAGCTTCGGAAAAAGTCTTGAGTCACGAGGAAGCAAAACTGTTCTACCAGAGACATCAGCTTGAAAAATCGCAGTTGGAATCGGAGGGATTTAGCCCCGTCTCACGAGCGAGAACGGTCTCCGCGGCGGTTGATGATGACGGAACATTGAGCCGGACAACAAGCACCACTTCACGAAGGAGTGGTCGAGTATATACTTCGAGAGACCCGAATCGGCGGCAGCATCCCATATCTGCACCAGATTCTGATTTTCAGTTCCCAAGTCTTAATGGTGCTGATCTACCTGGTACAGACGACGATTCTCAGTTGGTTTCAAAATTTGCAGATGCGGATGGAGACGAAGGTGCTGGACGCGGACTTGGAATTAGTAGCGATAGTGAAGGTCCTACAATGCTGGGCTCAGACATATCTCCAGAATTAAGCGCTATTTCCATCAACATCAAGAGAGTCCTAGAGATGAGGCACAAATATATCCATCTGTCGCTGCAAGGACCCCGTGACAATCCGAAAGATGGCCCAGAGTGGCAGATTTACCCAGCTCCACCAAATCCTACTTGGGATGCCAACAAGAATCGGCCGAACGGTCAAGAATGTGATGGGAATAGTCAAAGTAGCAGCAGGATACTGCCAGAGGAGTCGCAGACTTTCAAGACCAACTGCCCGCCATCTAACTCTCTACCACCAGTATCGCCTACAGTGAAGATGAGGAAACCGGGCAAGGACATAGGGGAAGACTTCAATATGTCAGATCTGCTACCACTACCTGGCAACGATGAAAGTATCTCATTTGGTCTCGACGAGGGTAGTGTGTATCAGATCTACCAGGCCTCTATGACAACCCAACGTCCCGTTCCCCTGATTCAGGTTCCAACACTACGTGAATTCTACAAGGATATGGACGAAGTCCAGAGCATCTCTTCAGACGGGCCCACTAAAAGCTTTGCTTATCGGCAGCTGGATATCATAGAGGGAAGGTTTCACCTTTACTTCTTTGTCAACTCGTATCAAGAAACGGCAGATTGCAAGAAAGTTCCACATAGGGACTTCTACAACGTCCGAAAAGTGGACACACACGTTCATCATTCGGCGTGCATGAACCAGAAACATCTATTGCGGTTCATCAAGAGCAAGATGAGGAAGTCTCCAGATGAGATTGTTATGTACCGTGACAACATGGAGTTGACACTGAAGCAGGTTTTTGAGAGTATCAACCTAACAGCATATGACTTGAGCATTGACACTCTTGACATGCATGTACGTTTTCCTTTGGTTTAGATGTATGGCGCTTACACTGGGGCTCAGGCTCATACAGACTCATTTCATCGGTTCGACAAGTTCAATCTAAAGTATAACCCGATTGGCGAATCAAGGCTGAGGGAAATCTTTCTCAAAACTGATAATTATATCAATGGACGCTACCTCGCTGAGATTACTAAAGAAGTCATATCCGATCTAGAATCTAGCAAGTATCAATTCGTTGAATGGCGTGTTTCCATTTATGGTAGATCCACTGACGAATGGGATAAGCTTGCTGCCTGGGTCATTGACAATAAGCTCGTATCGCATAATGTGCGCTGGCTCGTCCAGATTCCCAGACTCTACAGCTTGTACAAAGCAAACGGTCAGATGGACTCTTATGAGCAGATTCTTATCAACATCTTCCAACCGCTTTACCAAGTCACTAAAGATCCCTCCAAGCACGAAAAGTTACATGTGTTTCTACAGCGTGTCGTCGGCTTTGATAGCGTTGATGACGAAAGCAAGGCCGAGGTTCGTCTGTATAGGAGGTATCCGCCGCCGAAGGAATGGAATACGAAGCAGAATCCTCCATACACGTACTGGATCTACCATCTTTTCGCCAATATGGCTTCGCTGAATCAGTGGCGGCAGCGACGAGGGTTCAACACGTTTGTGCTTCGCCCTCATTGTGGTGAAGCTGGCGGCATAGACCATGTCGCAGCGGCAGTCCTTTGCTGCCATAGTATTAGTCATGGACTTATGCTCAGAAAGGCGCCTTTATTACAGTACATCTTCTACCTTGATCAGATCGGAATAGCCATGTCCCCCCTCAGTAACAATGCTCTCTTTCTTGCGTACGAGAGAAATCCGTTCCAGAAGTACTTCAAGCGAGGTCTCTGTGTTTCCTTATCAACTGATGATCCTTTGCAGTTCGCGTTCACGAAGGAACCTCTAATTGAGGAATATTCGGTCGCTGCGCAGATCTACAGGCTGAGTGCTGTAGACATGTGTGAGTTGGCTCATCACTCGGTCATACAAAGTGGCTTCGAGCACGAGCTAAAGCAGAGATGGCTGGGACCTGATTACCATCTCCCAGGTGTGGATGGGAACAATGTTTCCAAGAGCAACGTACCCAATATTAGGGAGAAGTTCCGATACGATACACTCATGCAAGAACTTGATATGTGAGTGGTTTGTGTCCCGATCATCAAATGGTCTCGGCTAACCCCAGGAACCAGGCTTGACCGTTATGCTGAAGCCTTTGCTCCCCATCCACAAACTCGTACACCGGTCCAGGCGTCGTCGTCTTGTTTGGCCGGATTACGTTCAGCCAACAATATACCATCGCGATCTCGTGACCAAACTTCTTACTCGAATGCTGATATCAAGAGTGTCGGATTGCAGCAAACCGGGAAAGTTCCAAGCAAGCTACCACGGTCTTCTTCAATGAGTATGTCACCATCTCAAGCATATGGTGCATCTTATTGGACAGAGGGGATTCCTCCTTCGCCTAGAATATTCCCAGGTGTAGTGCATGAAAGAACAAGGAGAGGAAGCGTAAGATACGGGAGCAGCTCAGAGAAGGACTTGAATGCTTCAGAGCGCCCCAAGCTTTCAGCATGGGAGCAGAACGACAAGAGCTCTTATGCGCCTGTGCCTGAAGAGTCGGGCCAACAGGAGACCATGGGAGGGAGCTCATGACGATTTTACGAACCGTATGTTACCTTACGATCCTAATGAGTGGAATAATAGATGTAGAGTGTAAGGATTGTCCACTTCCTGGTCTCGAGCAGCCCTCCATGGTGCTCATGGATGCTGGAGGTGCTTACATCAGATTAGACCTTCGTAGATGGGTTGTGTTGATGGTCCCGCATCAATATGTGAGCAAACGTGATGAATATGGCCACACGTGGATTAGTATACAGTACAGTGTCAATGCACTGTACTACTGATTCGTCTTATGATGTCTTCCCGTTCCCAGCTATTCCTAATGTTGGACCACACAATATTCAATATGCGTGTCTACGAAATACCTTCTATTCTCCAGCCTGCATCTACAAAACCTACACTGTTTGTTGAGTTGATGTACCTCATATAGCATCAAATCAATACCTTATGCAGAATACCGCGTGACTCAATTTTTGATCTCGAATTTTTTTTCTGGCAACGAGTACGACTCCAGTACTAACAGGCCCATAAAGCTTTCGTGAGCATTACTTACATTCTTCTCGACCGTGATGGTTCATAGCCTTGCGTAAGTGCAGAATCCAGAGACTTGCCAAAGGCGACAATCTCTTCCATGGAATCATCTATTGCTTAGGATAAGCTACCAGGCGGTGTCTTATCACGTAGACGTAGCATGGGATAGAGGCATCCCCCAATGAATAATGCCATCCTGTAGCCGCCTTTCGCCCTGGCTAATTTAAACAGCCACACAGATATCCCCCAGGATTACGAGCTTCTCTATGCGCCTTTCAACTCAGTAGAAGGGACAGAAGTTAAGCTTTCCCTTCTAATACCTCGATGTCAAGATTACTCTTAGGAGCTCCACAAGTAAGATGGCATCACAGATATGAAAAGGAAGCAGAAGAATAGTAGGAATGATAAGAAATCAGAGGGGTGGCCAATTGGGGTCAAAGTGACGTCTTTCTAAGCTGAGCACGGCATGAAAGTACGATGTGGCCTATTGGAAGGCGTTCGCCGACGTTGCGTCACGCTGATGAGATGGTTTGGATTTGTACGTGGACGGTGAGGCCTAAAGTGGAACGGCTTCAATGCTCACAGGTGCCATAGCAGATTGAATCGTAATCCCCAACACAAGCTCCGGGGTATCAACCGACGAAAAGCATGGGATCCTGCCCCCAAATACGATACAATCAGAGGCTTCAACATACATAACTCCACCCTCGGAAGGACATTGATGGTTTCAGTCTTCAATGTCGTCATCGCTGAGATACGTCTTCTCCACCTCCTCTCCCACTGAAAGTACGGGCATGTTTACATCCTGTCGTGCTTGTCCATCGCTCAGTCGTGGAGTCACTGAGCTTGCCGAGTTGACCTCTGTTGGACGATCTGTGGTCCATTCAGCGACGGGGGTAAGATCATTCGCATCCTCGTCCTCGGATATCTCGCTGCTCGGAACATTGATGCCACGAAACTGCGTGATTTTTTGCAGTTCTTTAAATTGAGAGGACATTGTACTGTGTTGCTCAAACTTCGTGATGTACGGAAGCCGCTCAAGAATCAACTCAGCCTTGGTGCAATTGAGACTTGTGCGAACAGACTCTGGCTCATCTTGGTCTAGCTGCTGCAGACTGTGATGAGCATCGATTGAGGGCCACTTCTGTCCATTCGACATCACGCTTGCACACTGGTGGCTACGATTGCGCGCAGACTGTTCCGATGGACCGCTGCCGAATTGAGGAAGATTCGACCACCGGTCGACCAGGCTGTCAACCTCCTCCATTCTCCTCAAGAGTCTCATGGAGGTGGGGTATAACATGCGAAAATGATTATTCTTCCCTCCACTCTTTCCCACAACTGGATGTGCACGTCGTTTAACTGGATCTGGTAACGAGAACAACAGGCCACGAACGGCAAGTTGAAAGCAGATCTCATCCTGCCGTAGCAACTCTGACGCTCCCCACTGAAACAAGCGACCTCCGTACTCTGCACCAGAGCCAAACCTGCCGCCTCGTGGCGAGCCTAGTATATCACTGTCAGACAGAGCGTCTAGACATCCATTAATAGTATCAACGAACGATGTGCCTTCGCAAGATAGTACACAGTTCTCGTGCAGCGCAGCGATGAAAGTCGCCGTATCAGTGCCTGTCTCGTCAATGAGGCGATCGACAGATACCTGGGGTACCCCCTTTCTCGCATGTTCCGACAGATGACACGGAGGCTGTAAGAGAATCTCTTGAGATGCACCTACCTGATCACGCTTGTTGTAGACCACTTTGCCCACAGCATGAAAAATGCCAAGGCTGGACTCTCGCTGAGTGACCATCTCTAACGACTCCCTTTCCATACGTGTGATTGCAGTTGATGCACTGACTCCCTTCCGAGCCCTTGAAGCAACCCTTCCTCCCCACTCGTCGCACTTTTCTCCTCGCAGGCATAAGAATTCCAGAGATCCAATGGCACTGCGTATATCACCAATCTCACCCAGTCGCTTCAACACAGATGGACCAGGAATTCTGCGCCGTCCAGATTGCCTAGCTTCTTTTTGTATCACCAGGTCCAGGGCTTTAGTAAGTAACGTGACGGCCACTGGGTTGAAATCGATAATGCACACACCTGGATGGCTCAGGATGGCGGAGCCCAGAAGCCTATGAGCAGTAAAGCTATCATTGGCGGCAGTCGTGGTAGTCAATCGAGTCTCGGTGACTACCATAATTAACGGCACGACATTATTCACGAGCGTCTTGTCTGTCACAGCCTTCAACGACGGCGTGTTGACTACTAAATACTCCAGTATATTGGAGCGGAATGAGCGTAGCGCACTCGAAGTACTCAGAAAAGTGTTAGGGAACTCCTCGATCAAGATGACTTTTTTTCGAATGGACTGGCCATGTGTGGTTGGGATGGCTGGGTCCTCTGTCCGGCGCGCACTGTTCATCAACTCCAATCCGCCAAATTTTCCACTTCGGCCAAGGAATTCTTCGAAACGAGCAGCCATCGAGAGATAACCCTCGGACGAAAAGTCTGACCCCACAGGATTTCTCCATTCGCACAGCTCAAACCCCATAGATTCGGCTAGTGTAGATATCGTAGCAGTCTTCCCAGCACCTGAAGGGCCTTTGAGGATCAATAACCTCTTCCTCCGGTCAGTCATTAAAAGGTGAAGGTATAGAACATTGACACACCTGAGCTTGCCGACCTTGCAGCACATTGTCCAGCCAAGTCTGTATATCTGAGACCTTCCTCTTATGCACCATCAGCTCCTCCAGGTTGCTGGGACCAAATCGCTCCGCCCATGGCGTTAAGTGGACTTCTGGTTTTGGACATTGCTTATCGGCAGCCCCTTTCATAGCATTGCCTGCCAACTTGAACCTCTGACTTCCACTTGATACGTTGTCATTGTCTTCACATCGTACCCTTTGACGATCCGGGATCGACTTAATCTTGTGCTGCGGTCTTGACGGCTCATCCAGCACCTCGATTGGTGAGTCATCTTCTATCAAATCTGCTGCATCGTTCTCCACCTCAGGCAATGTAGCTTTGGGCGTCTTCTGGCGTTGGACTGCGGTACCGAAGAAGTTCGATATAGGCTTCGATCCTTGAGACTTAATGGGGGCTTTGGATCTACGATTTGGGCTCTTTGAAGAGGTACCAGTGGTATCAGGGCACGTGGGAGTGGTTTGAATTGCTGCGGACCATTGGGATCTCTCCTTTATGCTTTCCGTCGGCTTTGCACGGGATCTTGTAGGGAGAGACTGCTTTGCAGTAACAACACTAGATGTTAGCCTTGTGACATTCTTCCGGACCTTGTGTTTCTCCAAATTTGGAGGGACAGGAGTCTTGTTATCGTCGTCGTCGTTGTCGTCGTCCGAGCTCGAAACGACCCGTCTCTTCTGCCTTTTAGCCGGCGGCGGCGACATGCCTGAACGCAGTCGACAAAGCGGAGGGACAAATGGGAGTGAATTTACTCATGATGGTCATGACCCGATCTTTGTGTGGTGTTGGAGGCTACTTGAGGTCCAACGATTGGTTAAAGGCGGTGTCAATTAGTCATAAAACTGTGTTGGTAGGGTTGTTGTCATTATTTATCCTATCACGCGGGTTTCAAAATAATTCGGACACTTTGGTAGGGCTGTCGGCCAAATGTGTCCGAATTATTTTGAAACCCGCGTGCCTATCTACTCTTTCCATGAATTGATACTTGTTGTCGCATCGAACTGTCCAAGATAATGACCTGGCTATGGGCGACTGATTACCATGGAGGAGGAACTTCAGCTGCTCCAAAGTTTGCAGTAGAAGGGTTCACTCCTAATTGTCCACACCTAGATATGGTCTAACCCCACCTGGTTACTCGTACGGATGAAACGTCTCCATCCTCCGGGGCTAAGTTTCAGGGTACATTAGGGCCCAAGTATCATGCTCTAATCTATATAGTACTGTAACATCTTAAGGTTTGGTTGGCTGTCGTTGCGCCAAGTAATCTACCTCACGTGATCTAATTTCCCTAGGAACTTTTCTTTACAGCATTGCCTACAGCATAGCTACAGCATTACCTACAGCATAGCTACAGCATTCCCTACAGCATTCCCTACAGCATAGGAACAGCATTACCTACAGCATAACAACAGCATTACCTACAGCATTAGCTACAGCATATCACCTACAGCATGACAACAGCATTGCCTACAGCATGGCTAGAGCATTACCTACAGCATAGCTACAGCATTCCCTATAGCATAACAACAGCATTACCTACAGCATTAGCTACAGCACGTTACCTACAGCGTGGCTAGAGCATTACCTACAGCATGGCTAGAGCATTACCTACAGCATTACCTACAGCATAGCTACAGCATTAGCTAGAGCAGTCCCTATAGCATGGGGGACATCATGGGGGACAGCATTGGCTACAGCATTGGCTACAGCATGGGTACAGCATTGGCTACAGCATGGGGACAGCATGGGGACAGCATGGGGACAGCATGGGGACAGCATGGGGACAGCATTGGCTACACCATGGGTACAGCATGGGTACAGCAGTCCCTACAGCATGGGTACAGCATGGGGTACAGCATAGGTACAGCATGGCCTACAGCATGGGGTACATTACCTAGAGCATGGCTACAGCATTAGCTAACAGCATCGCTACAGCATTACCTAGAGCATCGCTACAGCAGTCCCTACAGCATGGCTACAGCATGGCTACAGCATGGGTACAGCAGTCCCTACAGCATGGGGTACAGCATGGGGACAGCATTGGCTACAGCATTGGCTACAGCATAGCTACAGCATTCCCTACAGCATGGCTACAGCATTACCTACAGCATTCCCTACAGCATGGCTACAGCATTCCCTACAGCATGGCTACAGCATTGGCTAGAGCAGTCCCTATAACATGGGGGACATCATGGGGGACAGCATTGGCTACAGCATGGGGACAGCATGGGGACAGCATGGGGACAGCATGGGGTACAGCATGGGGACAGCATGGGGACAGCATGGGGACAGCATGGGGTACAGCATGGGGACAGCATGGGGACAGCATTAGCTACAGCATTGGCTAACAGCATGGCTACAGCAGTCCCTACAGCATGGGTACAGCATGGGGTACAGTATAGGGACAGCATGGGGATAGCATTGGCTACAGCATGGGTATAGCATGGGTACAGCATGGGTACAGCATGGCTACAGCATGGGTACAGCAGCGTGGGTACAGCATGGGTACAGTAGTCCCTACAGCATGGGGTATAGTATAGGGTACAGCACCCCTAGAATTATAGATCTTAGCGGGTTTTTAGGGAGCTTGGCCCCTAGAGTAGTTAGGTTTCTAGGGAGTCCCTAGCTTAATTACTAATCTCGCACCGAGATGGCGACCCTCTAGTGACTCTGTAACATAACATCTTTCAAGGAAGATCCGGATAAGAATCAGTCAGTCTTAGGAGAACCATAACTTCATCGGCGAAAGAAGAATGTCAAACTCCTCAATGATGGGAATGACCATAATGGACCATAAGAGCGTTGAGCCCGTGAAGGCTAGCTCTCGTCGCTAACTGAGGGTGTGACATCCCACCGGAGTATAACGGGAGAATTTCTTATAAAGTGTGCATTATTCCTCAACTTCCTAAAAGCCTTGCACTTGCGGTGGTCGACATGATCGCACATTGCGCTTCCCATTCACACGGTAGGTACTCCGTTCGGGGGCTGTGATAGAGAATTGTGGGCTAGGTACAAAGTAAGGAGTAGTCATTCCTCCAGTACTTACCAAGTCCACAACGGTAGTAAACATCGAGATCTTGTGACACTACTTCCATCCTACTTTACTACTTTAGCCCTTGCAAACCTTTCCACCAGCTGATGACGCCATGTCACGCACGTTCCAACTTTAGATAATGTCCTTCATATCACCAAAAGGTCACCATCCCTGGTGGTCCTTCCAGAATGCTTGTTATGGGGCTTGACCTCGCCTTCGTACCTGTTTTTGCCTCCGAGCTGCTACCAGGGCCTTTATTCTTTCGTCCAACCGAATCGATTCTTGTCACAACTTCGTTGGCCAAAGTATATAGATTCTTGATGATCCCCTCATCAATGATCTCTTTGGGACTCCATTTGCCTATGTCGCCGAACTCTACTACCTCACTTTCTGTCAGTATCGTTGCAGCCTTGACAGACGTCAACGAAGCCTCCCACCAAAGCTTGCTACCGGATATCATCCTAGCGGCGTTTTGTATCGAGCCGTGATACTCACTCTCGGAAGTACGATGTACAGACATGTCCTGTACCTGTTCCAAGTGGAGCAAGATATCTTTGTTGGTGTTGTTGGCGAGGTGAACTGTCACACGTCGAAGTAGGACCGACTGAATCACAAGCTATACGGAAGTCCAAACTTAGTATTGACCATCATGGGCAAGGCGTACTGGACTAGACTGCATATCTGGAGGAAGCCACAAGAGTAGATAACCCTAACACGAGACCAGCTCGCTAGGACCCGAAGATAGGAAGAAAACATACTCCTCACACGACGTACCTCTTGATCCATCGTCCTACTTGAGAAAGTGAGAGTCTGTCCATCGGCCCTGTCGACGGTGACCTTCATGTTGCGGACGATCTCTTGCGCCTGCTGCTGATAGTCGCCCATCAGTGGTTCTCGGCTTGTGATTTGCAAGCGCGAATCCCAGGACCGCAAGGGAAAGTGCCAGTCTAGAGCTCCTACGAGGAGCTCCGAACCCTTTGTCTTGAATGAGCCATCTGCACTGACTTCAATCATAAGTCGTTCCTTGGCTTGTGTTAGGCACGAGATTATATATGTGACTCTTCGCTCGCAAGGGTCTCCAACGAACAGGCTCTGGCCTCGAGACAACTTGATGTTCAAGATACTGTCGGCATCCGGCGAGTACGTTGTAAGTCTTGGCGTGAAAAACGTCTCCCTCACCAACCCTCCTACGCCATCCTTTGTCGGAAAGACGGAGGACCAGTCCGCAACGGCGAATGGCCTCTTAAATTCCACGGATGTTCCTTCAGGATTAACGAGAAGTCGTCCGATACCGACTTTAATGGTGATAGATCCTTGGCACAGGAGTACTAGGTCTAAGACTTGTCTCGTAGCTGCCTCAAATTCTTGGATCATTCCAGCATTGCTCGCAATTATACCTGTTTTGGCTTTTCTTTGACCCATCGTTCGTCTGAATTCCTTCTTCCTTGTTGTATCATCGCGGCTTTCCTCTACATCAATCAGGACGCCTGCCTTGACACTCCGGACTGGATTGCTTTGCCACTCTACCGATTGACCGGGCTTGCCTTGTATGGTTGGCATAGGGGCAACGATGAGGTTTGCTGGGGGGACTGAATCTGGGGGAGCATTGCGAGGAATCTCGATCAGGGGTGCTGCTACATTGCCGAAAGGTCGTTGAGTCCACTCAGCAGTAGGACTTCCTGGAGTGGTGTCCACTAGGATCGATCCAGAGGGTGAATGGGCTTCGACACAAACTCCATTCGATTGTACTTTTCGGCCCAGTACATGAGATACTGTTGGAACCACTCTTGGAGTCACGGTTGGAAGCCCTAATTCAGTCGCTACCCGAGTTGTGTTATCAAGAGAAGCTGCTTTGGAAGCTCCTCTAGCGGCCCTGGAACGCTTTGTTGACGGTTTGACTGGTATAGGTGTCGGCTCAAGCACCGGTCTATATGTCATTCCCTCCAACTGAGCTTGTGTTGCTGGCTCCTGGATTTGGGGATCTGGCTGGAATGGGTCCAAATATTGAGATCGTCCAGCTCGTTGAACCCACAGGGCTGTTGGCGAGGCCGAATGCTCCGGTGGGGCACTGTCAGCATTAGAGATGGCAGACTCAGCTGACGCTTGGGAAACGTCGTTCCCAATACCGAAGGATCGATAAGGAAAGTTCGTCCAGAGCGATTTCTCCTTTGAAATGTGCTGTACGCCGCTTTGCTTCAACGGAACCTGTTCTCCCGCCTGAATCATTGTTACTACCAATGCAATTCGACGAATGCTAGTCGATGGAGAGTCTGGTGAGAGAAGAGTGGTCTCAACACGATTATCTTTGAGATCCTTCAATGCCACCATCTGTAGCATCGGCGCTAAACTACCTTCCAGGAGAGGAAAACTGAAGATGCGGGGAAACGACTGCCTCTCATACTACGAAATTAGCATCCATGTCTGAACGGGTTGCATCCCGACTCACAGCTGCTTTTTCTACGACCTGGAGCTTTGACATGACTCTCTGAATGTCCTCTTCATAATCGCCTTTGATTTTCACAATCATTGATTCCGAATCGGTGTACTCAAGACCGCAGTTGCACAGGGCTCCTATCATTCCTAGAGCGTAACCTTTCGATCTTAGACTGAGGAATCCGCCCTTGTGATTCAAAGCCCAAGTTCGAGTCACTGTCTGATGTTGGATTAGAAATTCGCCATTATTGAGTTCATCTTGGCTCCCATTGGAAGGTTGACCGCTGTCATGAGTTACATTAGACGCTTTATCCAACTTTGCAGCCTCGTCACTGATTTCGGTATTTGCTATAATTTGAGTTGTTTTCACTCCTGAACGATTCATCAAGGGGTTGGGGCGAGTTCCTTGGATTCTGTCGAGCCTAGGCGGCTAAGTTCAATCAGCGACTGTGTAATGAGCATCGAAATATGCATACCAAGTCTTTTCCCACCAACAAGTCTGGCTCTTCTTTAGTCTTGGTTTTCTTGATGAAATCCTCCAATAGCCCCGCAAAGATGAAGAGTGGGGTATCGTCATCTTTCGGGCACTGGATACGAAAGTAATTGCTCTCGTTAGACTCACAATTCACGTTCGGGCCCGCGATCAACCTAACGTCAGAATTTAAAAACAGCCATCCTTCACCTGGATAGGTACGTACTTGAATGAGCTTAAGATTTCGTCCTTCTGCGTAAGCAATCAGATTATTGCGTCGTAGATGCTCGGTAGAGGGGAATAGGAAATCTTACCGCTTCAGGGGAAAACTGGTACAGACTGCCGCATAAGTGGATGGCATTGGGTTTTGTCGTGACTAAGGACATGGCTATAACTCGTGAAGGCTAATGTTGATGATGACTTGCACTTGTTAAGCGATGCTTTGATGTCCTAAGACATTTGGCTGGCAGGTATGGGTTGCTATTCGGGTAGGTGAAATATCGGACGCGTTTTGAGGGGGTGGTAAGAGATCCTGCTCTCAGTTGGTAGAGGATACAGTGGACTCCTTGATCGATGAAAAGGTGCTTCCTCGGAAGCAGTGGCAGACTTTACCGCGTAGTACGATGCTCCATTCGTTGACGATGGCCACTTACCGATGAGGTGGTACAAACAACGGGTGGCAGCACGTTGCCTTTGGTCCACCTCGATTTTTAGGAAGGTGCCACACCGCCGTTTCCCAACAGGGTCTTAACACTCAAAGAAGGCCGAGATGCATACAATGTCGAAAGTCCGAAAAGCTGTCGTGTTGCCTCATCTGCAGGTTAAATATCATAATCGTTGGGAGGGCATCGTCGGCAGCTCCCTTGCAATTTTGAATGGCGATTCTGATGGAGCAACAGACACGCATATGCAGTGCCCATCCTAGGTACTTAGGTGAAGTGCAAACTGCTGACACGGTAAAGTACTTTATTCGGCAGGTCGTGGCGTCAGCGCTTAATCTATCGTAGAGGAATAAGTAGGAGACCAGCAATGGCCAATGGGTTGAGTGTGTAGTACGCAGTTTCTGACAATGGAAAAAGCACTACGCTCACTGAACGAAGGTTCCAAGATTACCTGCTATCAAGACTCGTACACCTTGCAATGCTTGATACACGCTCCTACGCTATGCAACCGTCAAGGGTATCATCATCGTCGTCTTTAACCCGGTACTCCTTGCAATGACAACTCATTCGTCTATCCCACAGTGTCCATCACTCGGTGAACATCCTTCTTAAGATTGACAACGTATTTCATCTCCCCCAGCACGGCCTGCATTTGCTCCAACGTCCGATCATGGGCTGTGCTGTTCAATTCTGCTCTCTTACGAATCCCTTGAATACCAGTCTCCTGCTCTACCTTGTATGCTCGAAGGTCGGATGACAATTTTTCCTTGATTTTTCTGCTCTTGTCTCCTTCTTGAGCGAGCTGCTCCAAAATCACCTCGAGCTGGGCCAGTTTCCGTTTGTCACCCTCGATCTCCCTCTGGAGACCCTTTGTGTCTGCTCTGACCTTATCTATCTGCTTTTCGTATCCTTCCTCCATACTCTTCCACGATCTTGATAGAACGTCGTACTGGGAGATTGCTTTCTGGGCTTGCTGCTTGTCTTCTGCAGCATCCTTGCGAAGTCGTTCGACCACGTTATCGCGTTCTCTTCGACTCTCCCATGTGTCCCTCTCTGCCTTCTCCCTTCGTGACCGCTCTGCTCCAAGCTCCGTCCTCAATTCTTCGATTCGCCGTTCCTTTCTTGCGAGGAAAGTTTTGTCCGTGTCATGTATTGATACCAGATTTGAATTCGAGACCTGGAGTGATTCCAAGGCTGACCGTGCCGACTCGCTCCGCTTGATCTCTTCTTCTAATTTGACCGTAGCGAGTGTCTTCTCCCTTTGTAGGCGATCGTTGTCACCCATAAGTTTCTCTATGACCCTGCCAGATTTGCCTGTCGTAGCCCTTCCGACTGCCGCTGACCATGGTAGACCGCCAACTTCGGAGGTAGGCGTATCAAGGTCGGAAAGTATCTGCGTAGAGTTGAAGGAAAAGTCTGCGTCTGTAGGTGGCGGAGAGCCAAGGCGACAATCACTTCGCGGCCGCGGCCTCGTTGGGGTTTGTTGTTCTTGTCGAGGTTCGGCCGATGGAGACAGAGTGCTGTCGTTGGAGGAGCGATTGGGAGTTTCTGCGTCGTGAGGTTCGGGGATGGATGTGTCGGTAAAGAGATGTTTGTAGCCATTCAAGGCCATACTAGGTGAGAAGAGCTCGTCGAGCGTAAGTTTAGGCGCTTCTGCCGGTTGGTAAGCCTGACTATTCGTTGCGTCTTCGCCGGAGAGCATCGTTACGACCCAAGGGAGGTAAGTCCCTAAAATGATTTGGGAGCCAGGGTGAGACACGACATACCAGTCAGTTTAAAGGTTCTCATTCGAACCAGCTCGGGTTGTGGAGTTTGGCGCGGCTTCATAATGCTTACGAGTCACCTATCAATGATGGGACATCAAGTCCTGCGGTGTTTACGTTCTTCCTTTCACTCCGCTTTTGTTTAGCGCCCTTTGGGACAATAAGGATATCTTTATCTAGCTTTTAGAATTTCGGGGGATGAAGAGGATAAGGCACGCAATATTTTGATATCCGGGCAGCCTTAACTACGCAACAACTTAGACAGATAGGTACATGTTAGGTGGAGTTGCTCAACTCCGCAGATTGAAATCTCGGTCGGCAACTTCGCTTGGCAATCTGGCGACATTCAAGTTGAATACGTACTCTCGCCTTTCAGAGCAAGTATATGAGAATATTGACTTGGAATGCCGATGTTACAAGTCCACTTTGTTGACTGTGAATCGAATTGGAAGGACCGATACAATTATTAGCCTCATCCAATCATGACCTGGCCTTCTTTCCACCTGTGGCTTTGAATTCCGCGCCTCTTCTACTGCTTCGGGTTCGCGGCTTTCCCTGCGACTTTCTAGACCCTCCTATCTTCAAGACACCCTTACCCTGCAGCCGGGATGCCCTGTAGCCTTCAAAGACGAGAGACTGCGGAACTTTTGTAACGCCAGCAACCTCTGACGAGGGAGCACTCCTTGCTGTAGCAGCTCTAACCCTTGCAGCACCAGCATGTCCGAGCAGCTTACCTACTCGTCCACCCAACGACTGGACCTGTGGAGAGACTTTCGGATCGTACGATGATTTAGAATTGCCTCTGCGCTCGGATGGCTTCTTTCTGTCTATCTGACCACCGGTTCTCTTCATGTTCTTCGCCCTCGTCACTCTAAGATTCCGTGGCAACCTCGGTGGATACTTTTTCTCGTTGAACAGGAGAGCCCCCTCAACGGCATTTGCGTCCTCGAATTGCACATATGCGAATCCTTTGCCGACTCGCGTTGATTTGTCCCTGACTACCCGGACGCTTTCGACAGCTCCAGCTTTTGCGAACTGCCTCCATAGACCTTCTTCAACGTCTGCAGGTTCTTTGGCTTTCCGTCGGGATTTGCCGTTCTCGTCGTCCTCGGCAGCATTAATGTTGGTCTCGTCGTCTACGAATCCAAGATTGCCAACAAAGACACATCTTCGGTGGTCAATCTTGGCTGGATGCGCTACCGAATCGACCCGTAAGTGTCTATCAAGAATCATAGAACCGTTCAGCTTCTTTGTAGCCTCCCTGGCGGCCAAGTGTGTAGTGTAAACAGCATATGCATTGGTGCTCTGTGTAGTATTATCCATCAATTCCTTCTTGGCAAAAGCAGCCTTCTTAGGAACCCTGCTACTTGCGAAAGCAGTGGAGCGGAACCGGAGAGATTCAAGTCCATGCTTGACATCCTGTTTGGGGAGTAACGATGTAACAGAGGCAAGATGTTCGAGTAACGTTCTCTTGGCTGTCTTTGATTTTATAGCCAACGTAGAGACATTGGCAAGAAACACCGTCCGTGAAGACTTTTCGAGATCATTCGTATCATGACTCGAAGTCGCAACACTCTCGTGCAGCGGTACGTCATGCTGGGCACCCTTATCTTCACTTCTTGCAATCCCATCTATGCTTACCGCATTGGATCCTTGTTCAGAAGAGTTCTCATCTCGTTCAGTGTCTAAAGCTTCGATCTTTCGACGCTTGTCATAGTCCTTCTCTTTTCGACGCTGTGCTTCCTCGGCTGCCTCTCGAGCCAATCGACTGATATATCTTCCCTCCACATCATCCTCTACTTCTGTTCGTTTCCGCTTTCGAGGTGATTTGGCCGAGCTGCTAATAAGCACTTGTCTCTGATCCGGCTCCGGAGCGAAGTCGTGCTTCTCTGTTGCAATACGAAACCCAGATTCGGTCCTTATGCTATCTGCTTCGTCCGAATAGTCCGGGAACTGGACTTCGGCGCTTGGCTTAGGTACCCGAGCCGTTCGAGAGGAACCACTGATAATGGGTTTCATGGGTCCCAGCTAAAGTATCGTTAGTCAACACATTTATTGTCGATGTTGGGTTACAGACGGAATTTTCAAAGAGCCTGGCTAGATTTCGATCGTATTTCAGGGGCGTTGTGGAAAGTTCGTTCTCAACGCAACCTGTGCCAACCTCCTCTGACCCTGTCTTCCATGGTTTTGACTTTGCCATTCTTGCCCACGATGTAGATATGGAAAACTAAATCCAAGTCCTACTTGAGTAAATTGATTGACAGGTCTTCAACACTAACGAGTGCGTGAACAATGTATCCAACAGAGTTCTTCGATTAGGGATGAGTCAAGTCCTCGATGAATTACGTTGCGTGGTTGCTTACTCTCTTGGTGCCTTGAAAGGATACCAAGCCCTAGCCCTAACTGAGCTAGCTTATCGTGACTCTGCAGGGTTCTGGGGATACTGCTGCTCCGAGATGCACGATGGGAATGCATACATTCTTGCTCACTGTCTCGACAATCGCACAATGACTTGTCAATCGCATCACATGCCCAAAACCTCGCCCTTGACTCTTCCAAATTTTCCTGACTTACTCTTGACGATTGTCTCCAATACCTCTCTCGACAGAACCTGATAGTTCCCCGTTCAGATTCGCCCTGCATCATTGCATCCTCTTCATTCAGTGTCGCTCTCAACGCCAGTCATTCAATCACGCCCTGGGCCTTTCATTTGTCGTCCCAGATAGCTTTCTTGTACCGAGTTTTTGCTTGGGCTCGGAATCTGTTGCCACATAGGATTTCTCTCCTAACCAGGGAGGGCGCCCCTCTTCAGCACCCACCACCACCACGATCACCATTCCTACCACCTGAAGACACGAATCTGCCCTGAATCGAGCATCATGACTTCTCCTCCCAGCATAGCCTCAACGACGGTGCCAAAGACCGATCACGGCATCGTGATTGGCGCTGGTCATACTGAAGCGCCGCATCACGATGAGGACGACCGGTCGAGCAGTCTCAGCGAGATCGGTGAGCGCGCGGAGCACGACGAAGCGGACAATGCGTTTTACAATGGCTCTGATGAAAATGACACCGAGGCGGAAACCGAACGCTTAGACAATTCCCCCCAAAATTTACGGAATCACAAGGCCATTATCCTAACCTCCTCCGATGCCCTTTACGGAGTTCGCTCGGGCCCGTTGGAAACATCTGTCATACCCCTGATGGTAGCAGACTGTGGTAAGGATACAACTATGTTGTCGTCATCGGCACAGCTGACCAACTCCACAGGCTCACGCTTAAACACCGACACGATGGAACAAACCTCGGAAATCAGCTCGCTTGCAGATTCTGGTGAGGAAACTTCAAAAAGATTCTCTCTAAGCCCATCCACGGCACGAAAAAGAAAGCGTTCAAGCTTCGAGCAGGACAGCCCAAGCGATCGCAGCCGTCTTTCGGAGCCTACCGCTAAAGCTACAAGACTTTCTCGAGATGCGCCTTCAGGCGCGTTGGTTGGCAATCCATCTCCCAACGAATCGGCTAGAGAGTACGACCACAAAGTTGTCAATGACACAAGTGCGTTGGCAAAGGAACGAATACAATCGCAAGAGTCACCGGAACCTGCTCTAACCCTACAGAGGTATCCGAGAGGCAAGAGAAAGGGTAGAAAGATTCGCGATGACGAGCTCGAGAACAAAGACAGTGGTTCCGTTAGCGAAGTGGGTCCTGCTAAGCAGTCTGAGGGTCAAGAAGCAGTATACAGTAACGAAGAAGACTGCGAGAACGACGATACTGGAGATGCCCCTGGAGCTGACAGTTCGGTGAAGAATGAGGAAGGAGGTAAATCAATCTTCAATACTAAATCACCTCGACGCTGACATACTGGTCCATAGCACTCCTCAAAAAGTCTGCCTTTACTACGTTAAATGCGATGGAGAAGTGCTTTGCAACTTTCCGTGACAAGTAAGTATGTTGCGGTATGTTAGATAGCTCTCACTGACTAGGGAAAGGCTGTTCGACGAGCGGCTTTCGCAATGCAACGAAGAATTAGCGAGCTTGGAATCAGCTATACCCATCCATCCAGACCTTGTCGCCATGAAAGATGTTATTGACCAGCGTCGTGACCAGAAGCTCAGGTACGAGCAAAACTTGATGAAGTACAAGTTACAAACGTTGCAAAGAGAGAGTGTTGCCAATAAAGCCCAGGCGCATTCGCAGTATATGCAGACGGCGCGAGAAATTCGAGATTCATTTCTGGAAAAGCTCAATGAGGAGTTTTATCAACTGCAAAGAGAGAGACGGAGTGTCGACGATGATGTTCCCGATTACTTCTATGAATTTTCAACGAAAAGGTCACAGCAAATCAAACATCAAACCGCCTACAATGCAGAGGTCTCGATCCTTTCTGGCTTTGCGAAGTATGTGGGATTCCCGGCAGCGCCGGAAATCAGCAAGGCCAAGCCAAAGGAAGTCGAAGACGATCTTCGAAGCATGGGCGTAAGTCATATTGTCCGTCCAGTCCGCAGATGCGTGAGTGACTAATGACATCCACCATCTAGATATCTTCCAAAGTCCCGCAAGCTCCACATAGCCACCCTCAAATTCTCAGAGCTATGTCCACTACCTCCAATTTCCCTCGGCAAAAATACGGAGCAGATGAGCACTTTTTGGAGCAGAATCCCTGGGCCAACCCGCAACATCCTTCACACCACCAACAGCTCCAATTGCATCGACAGGTCTCTGGCCTGTCAGGCACTGCAACTCCTTTATCAACACCAGCAGCTCAAAGAAGAGTCGTCGACATGACCGAGCCTCAAGGTTCCGCGTCTACAATACCTGATCACCCTTCAGGACCGAATTCTTCCATTGCCGCCACTCCCGCCACAGAGGCAGCGAATGTAGGACAATCCAGCCAGAGCTACGCAATCAGCGGCTACCTCCATGAGACCACCCCGAGCCGCAAAACAGTGATCTCAGAAGAAGGCACTGCGGCTAACATGGGGCCGTTTGACGCCTCGAGGATTAGAGGCAAGGGATCTCAGTCGAGCAAACTCGATCAAAGTCACTCCCCCTCCCAGCTCCAACATTCCTCTCACGATACCCAGTCTTCCAAGGCTCTACCGAAACCATTACCGTTCCTACAAACAGGTGGCGCCTCTTCCTCAACGCCTGGACCGCGAACAGCTACCCCAGGCCGATACGCTATCGTCAAAGCCGAAGACCAAAGCCACGTCTCACGACATTCTCCAATGCCTCAGTATAATACTCCGCCCGTCAGTACTGTGGCGCACGGTAAAATGAATCGATTTGCGCCATGACAGCACCACGTAATGAATTGAGATTGATGATGATGGAGGACATTTAGATACCCTATGGCATGACCGAAAAGACGGCCAAAACCCATCACGTTCGGCGTTCTTGAGTGGATTTGTCGGTTGATACCATCTTGCATGTTGGTCTGCTTGCGTTGCGGCAGGAGAGACGTAGGATAATCTTCCCTCTGTTTTTAAATCTTTGGACAGAGTGATTATATTAAAGAAGAGTTCACTTCCAACGAAGTACAATATTTGGAGGAAACCCCCAATTTCGAAAGGGATGAACTGATATAAGTTCGCTTCACGGTGGCACATGTTCGCAGATGCACTCGAGTCATGATTTTCTGATTTTCTGAACATCTGATAAGTGCAAGTGACTAGATGTCAAGAGTATATCGATACGACATCCGAACATTTGGAGCCTTGCCGTGTAAGAGATATAGTCATCCGCTTCGTGGCGCCAATCCTACGATATATGTCATGTCGTCCCACGTGAGATAATTGCCCAGAAATCGAAGCCATTTACTCGAGTCAATGAGGAATACATACAATGTCCTTCAGGAGAGATCAGCATCAGCGACCTTCCTCAGCCGTCGCCACACCTCCTCCAGTACCTCCCCATCAACATCTCTTCCCTCAAACCCCAAACCTTCTACGAACGCCTCCACCTCACCTGCAAAAGGACTATCCAGCCCATGACTTAATTGCACTCCACCTTGCACTTCCCTCGCGAAGCCCATAGCCACAACCTGCCAATCGACTCCAAATCTCTCCAGGACCTTCACACTCGCATCTCCTTCACCGAGGAGTGTCGCAATCTGCACAACGCAACGCAGCAAGACCCAATTTCGAACCACGCGAAGCGGATGCCGTACGAACGGATATCGGACAGGGTCGATATGGAAATAAGCTCGGAGGGCGTAGCCGAGGGCTCGAGGCCAAGATTGCGTCGCTATGCTGTTGAGGAAGGCGGTGTGCAGAATGGTGGGATAGGGTTGCCGCCACGGAGGATGGGATGCAAATAAGCCGAGAGCGGTATTGAGCATCGGGGCTGCTTCTTCAGGTGGCTTGGCTGAGGCGTCATTTTGCAATTCAATGGCACGGACGCTGAGGGCTTCAAATGCCGGGTCAGGAGCTGGGTCCGGCATTCCATCTGTGCAGTTCGCTCTACAGGATGGGCACGTGCAGGTGAAGAAGTAGCGAGATTGAAGCTCAGACTGACGTGTTGATGTGAGATTTGAGGTGTCGATGTAGGAGATTGAAAGTTCGGTGTTTGGAGGGATGGAAGCGAGTGAGCGTAGGGCGATTGTGGAACCAGCATAGACGACGACGGTGTTTGGGTTACAGCTGTGGTTTATCAAGGACAAGAGAGGAGACAGACATAGTCCCAAGGGATCGAACGATGGCGTTGTCAGCGTCAAGGTATTGATGAGGACCTAGATGGTTTAGCATCGTTGGACTGGAAGTTCGATGGGAGGGTGCATACTCGAGCTGTCAGGGACTGGATACGGGCAAGAGGCTCTTTACTACCAGAATATGTCGAGGCTGCCTGGCTCATCAATTCAAATGTTTGCCACGTCGTTAGGCTTTCCGCGTTCTTCGTATTCGAGGAGCGGAGATCATCGAGGTGAGATTGCAGCTCAAGAAAGTCATGCCATTCGGCATCCAGGAGTGACTTGGCTTGTCTTCGGAGCAAAAGCTGCAGTACCATCCGAACGGTATTGGGAAGCACGTTCGGGTAGAGCCTTGCGAAGGTCTTGCATTCGTAGCGGTGGTGGAATTTCCATGATTGAGCCTGGCAATCCTGTAGTAGCCAGACTCGGTGAATGAGCGATTGAGTGAACCAGATACACAGGAATAGCGTTAGAGGCTTGGGTGCACGAGACTCGAGTTACTGTGGACATGAGGAGCAAGGACACCAACTCAGACTTCAGGAGAAAATGGGATATAGAACGAAGATCTATCGATACAATGAGGAAATTACTTGAAAGCATGGAACGATATGTTGCAGTTGCACGAAATACACAACGCAAAAGCACTGTAACGACCCACCTTTGAACAATACCTTAGGATCTTGCACCCCTGGCACGCTCTGAGCTTGACGTTTCCACCTTTCTCCCCTCGCACTTGGCCCACCCCACCTCCAGGCACCCAAAGATAGCAGTTTGAACAGGCATCCTTGAGATGAGGAGTGTCAAGGACTGAGACAAGTGGTCGATCAATACGGAAAATCTCGGTACCTGCGTCTATGGCTCGGGATGAAAAGAGCCCCTGACCTGCATTGTTGGGGGCTTTCTGGGTAAGGATATGCGATGGGAGTGTTTGCATGGTGGTGGAAAGGGGAATGATTATCTTTAAACGTGTAATATGTAGAATGAAATTTCCAACGTCCAATTCTACACAGTGACTCCATTATATATATCCTTTTCATTGATATTTAGTACTATTATTAACACTATGTACCTTAAATTTGTATGCCCTTCTTCTAGTCCTATTTCGTCTCAAATGCAAGGCCTTAAAATCGTTATAATTCTACGCAGTCTTGATTTACGTTTACCTCGGCCCCTTCAAGCGCGCCCTGCTGTCTCCCCATCCTTCAACTTCCCATTGACTTTTGGCCAAGCAACAGCCCTTTCGAGAGCCTGCAGCACATCTCTCTTAAGGTCATCTCCATCTTCTATTCCACAACTCAATCGCACCAGATCGTCCCATACCCCAGCCGCCTCCCTCTGCTCCTTCGGTATGCCTGCATGCGTCATGCTGGACGGCACTTCACACAAGCTTTCCACGCCGCCTAGACTCTCTGCTAGTACGAAGATACCGGTGCTTTGACAGAATCTTGCCGCAGCCTCTGGACCGCCTTTTATACGAAACGAAAGCATACCCCCACCAAGACCAGCTCGGTGTTGCTTTAGAGCTATATGGTAATGGGGATGCGAAGAAAGACCAGGGTAATTTACCAGTAGCGTGTGAGGTGAAGCAGCGAGAGTGGTTGCTACGACATAGGCGTTGTTGGAAGCTTCACGAGCACGAAGATGCAAAGTCTTGAGCCCACGGTGGGCAAGCCAGCAGTCGAACGCGGAAGGTACGGCGCCAATTGCATTTTGCAGGAAAGTCAGCCGCTCATTTATTTCAGGTGAATTGAATGCTGCGGCGCCCATCAACACGTCCTGGAAAGGATATTAGCACGTACCATGGGCTTCCAACGGCTGTTTGACTGACCGAGTGTCCATTGATATACTTGGTTACTGAGTGAACGACAATATCTGCGCCGTGGTCCAACGGATTCTGTATATAGGGGCTGAGGAATGTATTGTCAACGACCACCATGATGCCATGTTGATGGGCTATGGTCGCAACAGCGCGGATGTCCACCAAGCCAAGGGTGGGATTGCTGGGGCTCTCGATCCATATTAGTTTGGTCTCATCAGGCCGGATCAGCTCGGCAACGTCAAGTTCAATGCTTGGAGAGAAGGTGACTTGAACGCCATGAGCTGCTGCAACTTTGGTGAAATATCGATGTGTGCCACCGTAGACATCAGAGACCGAGACAACATGGGACCCTTGTGCGAGAGATTGTAGTATAGTGGCGGTAGTCGCAGAGCCAGAGGAGAATGCAAGTGCGTATTTAGCATGTTCAAGAGCAGCTATGGCTGTTTCGAGATGATCGCTACATGCCTGCCTTAGTATTGTCCGGGTTACGCTCTTGGCGAACTGGCCTACCGGTTTGGATTCGAACTCCGGACGTATTCGTAGGCGCCAACTGGCTTGCCAACTTCGGTCTGAGCAAAGGTAGTGGATAGAGAAATCTACCACCATGATTAGCCCACATGATGGCAGGAGGGTGTTCAGAGCATACGGATTCAATGACAGCTCCTGTGGTTGGATCGTGAGGACTGCCAGCGTGAACTGCTAAAGTGCCAAATTTGTGCACTGGGGACGGTGCTCGTGGGGGCGTCTCGATGGAGCTAGAACTATGCGTAGCGTGCGGCGACATCTTGGGCGAGTTTATGCTCCTCTAAAATTACGTGTCGTCTTGGTCCCGTATATTCAAGATATATAGTATCCATCGGAGCCAGGTTCCTCCCGCTAAGAACAGCTTTGATGACTAGCATCATCAAAATGACCATACTATTGGCACAAAGTGCACAAAGTGGATGTGCGCATTGAACTCTATATGGTGTGTGGTCTCCCAACAAATGATGCCATTATACTTGCCGAGTGCATGCTCGAATTTCTTCAACCCACAACAGTCATTTACAATGAGGTTCGTGTCCTCGCAAATGTGCCGAGACTTCGGATCAAGTCTGAAGCTATTGGAAAAGCATGACTGTAATATTCGGATCGCATCTGAAGCTTTAAGCCATGCGCAATGTGTTCCATGTTCAAGCTAATATCCTCCGTGCTTTCCATGCTTGCTAAACGGAAAGCGGAAGCGTCCGAACACCTACCTGCGAGACAAGTTTGCTTTCGACTGTCTCAGGATTCTCCACTCGCCTTCGACGGCTCCTGATCTAAGAGGCCCCTCTCGCCAAGATGGATGATAGCCTTGAGTATCTCCTGGTCCTCTTTCTCCTTCTCCTGTTCCACCAGCTGCGAAAGAACAGGGATTAATTGTTGATCATGTGGTCATAACGAGCCGGCTGCAATGAATAAGCTTACCCGTTGATGCAACCCGATCCTTTCTGTTTTCCCCTGGGCCTTCTTGTCTTCCTTTCGCCCTGTGTGGCGACTTCGCCTTTCTGGAAGTTCATGCCGATATTGACAGTTGTCTCCCCTCTTACAGCGGCCACTTTTGAGAAAGTCTTTGCATATATTTCTTGGTCTTCTTTGCTTCATTGCCGGAACTCTCTCTGGGCCGTTTCGCCTTGAAGTAGACTCATCAGGGGCACCGCTGTCGCTCTCCGGGTCGGAGGTAGACGAGCCACTCGAAGATGTGAATTCCTCGGAGTCAGTAGAGGAGAGTTCGGAACTTGACTCGGACTTAGAGACACTATCAATGTTTTGAGCAACAGTCTCCTTGTGGTGTTCGCTGACGATGTCAGGGGCGTTGCTAATACCAGAAAGAGGCTGCTGTGGCTCCAGAGCATCATCTGGGGCTGGAGGCTGTGACATCGGGGTCAAAGGATCTGGCACAGGGTTTGAGCTTGCCTGTACTTTTTCTTGAGGATCGTTGATTGTAGAGTCGACCTTTGATATCTTACTAAAACTATTCGGGTTGTTTAGTGAAGCGACCGCTATGGCCTCGGTATTAATGGCACTGATCGCTAGCCCAGGTTGGACCGTTTCCGCTCTTCGAACTTCCGCAAGCCGTTTTGTCTCGTACTCATTACTATCTATACGCTTTCTCTTCTTCAGTCCATCTTCAGATGGCGCTGCTCGCTCATCACCTCCATCACCAAAACCTCTTTGTTTCTGCTTTGCTACCCTCGCTTCTGCTTTCGCGGCGCGCTTCTCTTCCTTTTCAAGCTGCTTCCGAAGTTTCTCAACTTTACGCTTGGCTTTGGCCGCTACATCTTCGGATTTCTGTCTCGGGTACTTTTCCTTCTGTTCTGCTTCCAATGTCTGTTCATGATTTCTTTTGTTTTCGGCCCTTTGCTTTTCTTGGACTTCTTTCCGAGCCTGGTTCGCCGCCTTGTGTACCTCGTCCCGTTGTCGCTTACGCTCCGAAGCTTCTGCCGCACGAGCCTTGGTAGGGTATCTCTTCCTCCGTTCCTCAATCCAGGATGCGATGTCTGACGAGGACTGTAAGGTCGAGGTGTGACCGTTGTACTCGAAACGAAGCAATCGAGAGCCTACCGAAGAATCCGTAGAGACGGCGGCAAGTCTAGATTCCTCATCTGCGTCATCTTCCTCTTCTTCACTAGATTCATGCTCCTCCTTCTTAGGAGTCAGTCCGAGCTGATTGTGCTTCCTCTTTTTCTTTCGCGGTTTTCGAGCATGGTCCTGGATAGATGGAGGTTTAACAGGCAGAGGAAGAGCACCACCAAAGCTTGGCACTGCTGGAGCTGCTTGAGGTCTCGAATTCTGGTTTCGCTGTCTACCAAATGCCTCCCGATGCCCGCGCTTTTGACCACTCCCGCGATGACCGGGAAACGATTGTGGAGAGTCATGGCGAGCCAATTGGACGGCCATTGTAGGATCGTATGGGTATAGTGAGCCACTATCGTTTGACATGCCGGTTTGAAATGATATTGCGCTGCTAGACGTTGGCTGGGTTCGGGACGAAGGCTGGTGGTCGCGCTTATCATCATCAAATCCCATACGGATGGGTGGGCCCATTGGTGCGGGCTTGTTGATAGAGCCGTGTATGTTATATCGAGCATTGCTGGGGTTCTGAATTTCCCGGGCCATTGGCTGAATAGGTAGGCTGTGTCCATTTGATGGGTATGAACGATGCCCGTTGTAGTACAGATGGGAGTTCTGTGGGGATGGTGGACATCCTACTTGGGGAGGTCTGAGGCCGGTATGCACTCCAGGATCCGAGGACTGCCGTTCTAAGTCGTGACCTATATACGCAGCATATTGAGGAATTTGGACGGCTGGATAGTTAGGAAGTGGATATCCTCCGTTCCTATGGTAACCGTCCTGCGCACTGGCACCTCCATTGTGCGGTCCCGTCTGTCTATTTACCACTGCTGGATGCACTCCATACGCCGGCGCAGACCCATAATTGCGGCCTCGCACACCACCACTTCCTTGGTTCCCTCGCCCGTAACCTTGATAGCCAGTGTCTCTCCTATTACCCCTACCTCCGTACGCATTGTGGCCCCGCGACGCCTGGGAATATGCAGGATAGGTTTGAGAGTCTTGAGGGGGGGCTGGCGGAGGTGGTGGGAAAGTGAAATGTTGGCCACTCATGTTCTCATGTCCGCATAAGATTGAGACACCCCTGCGCCCTAATACATCTTCAACATGCTAGTTCGGTCACAGCTCTGTGCGAGTTATCTGTGATAGTGTCCTTGATTGCAACCTCCTATTCATGTTCTTGGTAGACAATTATGAAGGTGGTAGTGACTGCGCTGGTTGCTCCTACGAGTCTCTAATTCCTTGCAACTGCTCTGCGAGTCCTCTAATTGCCGTGGGACTAGACCACGAATTCGCCCTTTATACCCAAAGAAAGTCAGTAATTTTGTTCTGGAAGTAAGTACCGACATCGACATTGCGGCAAGAGCGCCAATTCTGAGCCGCCAACTAATCGCTGTAGACGCGAAGATATTTGGGCTTCGGCCCAAAGGGGTTACTTTAGATAGTGTAAGTAAAGTACGAGACCCTTACTATAATATAGTTCCGCGAATTGGTAAGAGCTTACGGATTCTGGGTGGGAGTTGCAATGTTCATTTTAGTGAGTTCAGAACAGCTCCGAGCGCTAGAGATGCAAATCTCTGATCATGCAGACAACTGTTAGCGATTTGGTCCAGATTTCGCCAGAAGATATTGAAAAGCCGAGTGGAGAGAGCCTCGAGGACAACATTAATGCCAAATATGCCAACAAAGTACGTAGACCTGGTTAAATAACCTCATATTGGCTAAAGTGCATCAAGGTCATCCAGAAAGTTGGACTCTGCATCTGTGTTTACGACATTCTAAAGGCCTCTGATGGTCTCATCGGCCATGGCACTGGAATCGTCAACATCAATGGTTCGTGGCGAATGCAAATGATGTTGTCCCGTGCTGAAGTGTCCCAGTCGAGTTCCGTATTATAGTCTTTCGGCCGTTCAAAGGAGAAATCATTCTAGGACAAATCAGCAGAGCCTCAGAATACGGTATACAGAGTAAGAAACATCGAGCCATGTGTCAAGGTGCAGTGTCTGACAAAGAGTGCAGTACGTCTGGACTTCTTCGATGACATTCTTGTTCCTCCGAGCCTGATGTTTCCAAAGAGTTACTTGTGAGTCCCACCATGGAGGCACCCAGCTATCTATTCTCTATTTTTTTTAGGATAGATACCTTATCGTATGCTGTAATTTCCTTAATACCGCCTCTGATACTTGATGCAGCAATGTGCAGGAACAAGTCTGGACCTGGATGAATGACGGCGACGAGTACTTCTATGACAAGCTCGAGTGGGTTCGTTTTCGAGTCGAGGAGGAGCAATGGAATGATCTGTCTCCTGTAGCACCTTCGGAGCGCGGTAGTGAGGCTGTTACTGAGCGAAAAAGTCCATTTTCCATTACAGTAGGCTTCTCGATGCCTTTTCATCTCGAGCCTCACGCTGATTCTTTCCAGGCTTCAATGATGCAAGCCGGGCTCGGTATTACCGAATGGTGGTAATCGTCGCTTTATTCGGCTCCTTGCCACAGAATACAGAACAGCAGTACTCCGAACGACCAATTGTAAAGACCATACCGCCTCGCTACCCCTTAGTCCTCAATGCCCTAGTTGGGCGAAAAAAGAACCCGGGTGAGGGAGCGATGCGCTTGAATGGCGCCTGCACGGTCGACCATCCCACAGACACTACGTATGGACGGGGTCCTTCAACCAGATCCACGTTTTCGAGTCTCCTGTGCTGACGACGTCAACATCCACCACGCGGCGAACGCCAGCGACCGTCGCACATCTGATCTCTTTGTAGTCTTCAAGTCATGCATCCCACTCTTGAAGACGACTCGAGCAGAAGTTGAAGCAAGCATAGGAACCAACACTGATACGACAAAACGTGGTAACAGAATTGCAAAAACCTTACCAAGCAACCCTTCTACACCCCACTGGAGGCGTTTCATGAGGTCTACTTACGAAATCCTGCGCCCGGCGCTGAAGTCGATGTTAGGGTCGTAGTAAATATCCATGTCATGCTCTCTTGTTAGGTTTGGGGGGCGCTTTATTGATACGTTAATATCTACACGGTTCAAGTATGATGAAAGTAACGAATTCTCCCCATTTTCAACAAATTCTGGGGTTGTGAACCTTGAGCCATCTACAAGTTAGTCCTCCAGACTTCAACATAAACGATTAACGGTGAGTAATGTTGAGCTACTCATTCGCCTAATATGCCAGTCTACAATGCTGTTATCGAGTAGAAGAAGCCTGCTTCCAAAATCAGTAACGACAATGCGGAATAGTACCTGAGCCACGTTCGCTGCTCCCTATAGACTTGTACATCTTTACTCTTCCCTTTCATCCTTTGTAAGCCCGAGGCAATGATGGTCCGGGCAAGCTCTCGCACAGCCTGCGCACGGGCTGTTGAGATGGCGCGTAATCGAGTCAAACATCAACAATTTGTGCGTAGGTGACGTGCAAAGTTGTTTCGCTGTACCAGAGGGCTGGTCACATTGGCTTCTCGAATGAGTCATCTGTCGCCTTGTTGGTGGACGGAAACGGAAAGAGAGCAGTGCTAGCGTCAAGCTGACTGGTGTAAACGTCCTCCTATTCATGCAGAGGAAGCAGAGAGATCTTGTTGACGAAGAAAGTTCATGAGTATGAGTACCTCTATGTTGCCTAGCCATCTTTCTGCAAGCCGTATCAGAGAACGGTTGGTAGTTTTCTATGTTTACATCACTTGGTATTTCTGTTGTTATGTATGGAAGTATTACTTGTCCATACACGAGATCTTACAGGGTTTTCCGGACCGATTGTGATTGTGACGAGATTTCCTCACGGAATGTCCTGCACTGCCTCGGCGATTGAACGAGAACCATGACGTGCAATTTTCAAGGGGGGACAAATCAGTCCAAGAATGGGCATATGATGACAAAGTGTGTGTTGACAGACAGCTATATGACGAAGAGGGCATGCAAAGAAAAGGTTTGAAAAGTTGGTGGGAAAGGACACGCATGCACAGAACCGCATTGTAGTGATAACAGAGCTGTACGAGCCATTGTTGTACAAGGACCGTTGCTTACCACTTACCAAATCAACATGCTACAGAGACGACTGAAAATCGGCACAATCTTCGCCTCCCACGAACCTTCATGCTCGTCATATCACTGCATCCGATCGTCATCTTCTGGTTGCCTAAAAGTCCCAGAAGCCACTGTCCTTTGGCGCTTGCTGGATCTTACTCGCTTTAAACTTCCCTCCGTTTATGCCTCCCTCTCCATCTTCGTCACTATCAGATCCGAAACCCCAAGAACGTCCGGCGCCCTTCTTGCCTCCCATGCCATCACCACCGGTTTTGATGCCTGTGCTCCTCTTGTTACCGCCTCCTTTGAGCAAGTTTTCCTTGTCGCCAGACATCGGGATGATACGGTCTTCGTTGTCCTTGCTGCGCGACTGAGGTCCAGGGGACGAATCAGTAGCTTCCCATTGCGCGCCCATCTGGCTAACGATTTTCGCTCGTGCTTCGGGAATAGATCCTTGCTTAGGCTGACTAGAGGAGGGAGAGTGGTCGGTCATGTCGAAGTGGGGATCGAAGTCCTTCCGTCTATCTTTTAAGTTCGTTACTGTTGCTAAGATATGACTCTTCTTGTCGGGGCTAGCTCCCTGGTCGAAGATGTTGTTCTGATACAACCCATTGCCTTTGACGTTACCCATTCCTCGTGGATGATTTGTGGGACGTCGATCGCCCGCTGGTGTGCCATCGTCTTGAAAGTTGAAGCTTGCGTTCGTATCCGGACGGGCTTTGGCAACTGCAGGGTGCTTTGCTGGACTGTCCATGTTGGGTTCGTCGTCGCTCCAACCAAAGTGGCGGACATCTTGACCTCGGACCTTAGTAGATACCTTTGCGGGAGTCGTGAAGTCTTCAAAATCCCAATTGCTCTGATGCTTGGATTTTGGACGGGCTGCCAATGGCTGGGAGTTCTCGTCGCCTGCGCCCAAGTCGAAGTGGCTATATATCGCAGCATTCGCCTTGTTGCCTTTGCCTTTTTCGGGCGATCCTGGCTTGCCTGGCTCGGATCCATCAACATCAAACAGTCGTGAAGGCTTGAAGTTTTTGCCGGCGCCTGCCTTGGGCGCAATGGCGGCGGGCATAACGTTCTCCTTTTGAGGCGACGGCCCTTTGCCTCTAGACATAGGGGATGCGTCGGAATCTTCACCAACAAAGAGGTCATGGTAATTCCTTGGTGGAGGCTTCGCCGATGAAGATTTGGGAGCGATCCTGCCACCGTTCTCCTTCATTGGTGACATGCCGCGGGGCTTAAAGGCTTGTGGTGACACATCCGAATCGTTGCCTACGAAAAGGTCGTGATAGTCCCGTGGTGGAGGATTTGCCGATTGCGCCTTTGAAGCACATGCGTGCCTGGGATGAGAAGACTCTTCCTCGTCTTCGCGAGGAGCGAAGAGGGCCAAGCTGGCATGTGGGTCTCTCGTGACATTTTTGCTTTGAGACCTAGGCTTGTTCGTAACGCCAGCATCATTTGGATCACGAGAGCTGTCCGAAGTAGCTGTAGAAGGCCGTGAGAATCCGTTGCTTTGAGGTATGCCGGCTGTGCTCGAAGCAATGAGGCGTGCTTGATCTTTACCGTCGCGTATAGGCCAATTCCTGGCTCGAGCCCCGATTACATCAACAAGCTTGAGCAAAGAGCCTTGGTCCCAGTAGAGGCGGATTTGTTGGATCTTCTGGTTGGTACCGAAGTGGACAATGTGCACCTGGAAAACGAAATCAGCGTAGCTCTATGTCAACTCGCTAGTCCTGTATTGCCCACCATGGGAAACGTAACAACGCGGTCGGTTAGGAAGTTGTCGTCCAAACCCGGCAAATATGCTCCACCTCCAGTGATGAACTCCAATGTCGTCTCAACGTCAAGGCATAGGGCATCGCTGCTCTCAATGCAGCTCAAAATCTTCTCTGCTTTCTTCCTAAGGACTTTCTGGTGCGCCGCATTGTGTTTAACGATCGCAGTAGCGGTATTAATGGTTGTGAGTGTTGTGATGTAATTGAGCGATGCATTCTCATTCAGCGCTGAGGCGGCAGGGTTCGCCAGATAATTGTGGTAGATGGTTCTGAGCGACGCCATCTTGACTGAACATGAGACTCGGCTTGGGCAAGGAAGCTGTATTTGTGTGGACTGTTGTTATTGTTTTGGTGGGATGCGTTCCCTCGGGTGACTGTTTTTACGGCTTGGCAGCACCCCGATATCGAACGGCAACCATCTCTTACAAGTGTCAATTTGCTTATGAGATTGCAGGAGAACTCGCTTTGCACAGGCGATATCGATTTTTAGGATACGTATTCGATCATTTGCACATGATATACCACAACGCACTGCATAGCAGCTGGGCTATGAGCAATGTGAAACTGATGGATATGAGGACCCCGGTCGGTAACATTGATATCACAACAGAAAACTTGTTCGCGTATGTTTGCCAGTCGTGTATAATCCAAGACTATATCAAAAGCATCAACTCCATGTTTAGCGTAACTTTGCTTGCCATTGTCGTCTTTGGTATCCTTTGTTATCCCAAGGTGCTCCATTACTAGGCAAGCCAACTATATAGCACCAAACACCGCCCTGTCGTCACCTCGCAGAGTTTTCAGTCCTATACCTAAGCATGCAGACAGTGCTTGCATCTCTTCTCACCGTCAACGCTACTATGAGTTCACAGTGGCAAGTTGCCTGGAGGTGTGCTGACACCCATAAATGCATTTGGAGCTTGTTGGAACATGTTGGCTTGGGGCTGCTGAGGCATTTGCGTGTGGCCGTCCGCCGCGGGTGTCATCAAGGCTGGGTCCATACTCGGGGGCCAGACCTGATTGTTCGGTTCGATATTGGCATTTTGAATGTACGAGTCCCAGGCATCCTGATCTCGAGTTAGTATGAAGATTTTAGAATTGTAGCCTTTTTAGCGTACCCAATCTAGATTCGCTGACATATCTCCGCCAGGACCTCCATTACCGAAAAACGAGAGTGGGCTTGGTATTGATGGGATGCCGTTTGCTGTATCTTCCATTGGATAGACTGGAGTCATTCCTGAAGGCTGCGTATCGCCTATACCAGGATTGCTGCCAACATTGGGGTTGAAAGCCCCATTGTTGAATAATGCCGCAGGATTGGGAGACATACCGCCGCTGCTGAGCATGCCCAGTGTCATCGCGGCTGAATGCTCTGGCTTCTCTTCCACGCTGGCTCCGTAAGATTGACCATCTGTGCCACTTGTCATACCAGGAACACCAATACCAGGGAAGGGAAATAGATTCTGCGGTGGTCGACAGGCTCCTTGGTTTCTACTATACTTCAATTTATTAAGAATGACTGTCAGAACCTCCGAAGCTTTGTATGCTTCCATTGACTGATCTCTTGTCTCCTTCCAGATGTTGTTAGACACTTCAATCGCGCGTATCATGTCCCCGCGTCGTTCTAGGCCCCATGTGTACATATCGCCTGAGCTTTGGCCTCCACCTTCCATTTCTGCTCCGTAACACAGATCAAGAGCGACAATCATTGCTGCAAGCAAGAAATCTGCTGCAGTGAGTGAGCTGATGAAGACCTTCATACCGTGGAGGCGATGGCCTGGATGAGCCTCGTAGTGAAGGATTTCCTGATGGCTGAGAAGCTCCATTGAGGAGTCTACGCAAGTTCGACGGGAGTGAGCGAACCGATTATTCTCCCGGGCTCGAGCAAGGAATTTTCGATGAAGCACACACTGGCCTTTGTGGTACAGAACAGAAAGATTGTATCGCTGCATTATTAAGGCGCCAGGGTCCATGGTAGAGTCCTCTATAGATTTCAGGCGAAGATGGGGAGGGAGATCAGCACGAGCAGTCCTAAGATCTTGGTCTAATGTCATGATCTCCTCGTACGGGCATGATGTTACTTGGTGCAATTTCTCAACGACCTTTCCGAATGCAAAGGCCATTTTAGCTTTCGCGCACATATATGAGACGGGCGTAGGCTCCGACGCCGCCCTTGTCACAGGGAGCTCACGCGTATCTTCGTCGAACTCGTCATCGAAAAGATTTGAGGGGAGCTCTGTATCGCAATCTCCCAGTCGAATCATACTTGGTAGTCCGAGTTGGAAAGAGAAGAGCAAATCTGCTTGTCGCACAAAGGTCCATACGCGTCTTCGCAGTTCCCCTTGGAAAGGAGTGATGTCCTTGTAGTTCTTTGGATCTCGATGGTAACCCATACGCATAGCGAGACGAACAATCATACCCACTAAAACCCACACGCCAACCTCCGCATCGCGATTTCTTGCATATTCGCAGTGCAGATGGAGGACCATGGTCTCAATCATGTTGTTGACGGGTTTGGTGAAGTCGGCAAGAAGTAGGCTTTGTCCTGTAAGACCTCTGTAGTTCGCAGCCAACGCAAGAGATTTGCCTTTGTATTCGGGAGGCTCATCATCCATTCGAAAGAACGAGTGCATTGCCAAGCAAAGGATCGCATACATTTGTCCCAGCCAAACTGGTCCACTCTTCTGAGGATTCTCCCAATGCTTCTCATACATTCTATACCATGACGGAGGATGTAAGATATGGATGGCAGGATCGTAAGAATTGAAATACCGCGACACAAGCTTATCGGTGACTGACCTCTTCGGCATCTGTGCCAGTAATTCCGAGTAGGGAGGCGGCTTTGAACCACCGAACAGGAAAGTTGGACCTTGAGGTGCTGAATCAACCAGGCTTTTGGCTTCTTGAACCTTGATAACTTGCTCATCAAACTCCTTCTTATGCTGCGAAAAGTAGCTTTTGACTTCCTTGATATCTGATAAAATGGCACCCCAATGTGCATCTCCGTAATACATCGACTTATTGTTGTCGACTCTCATCACTCCTAGCGACTGCACTACCTGGTCGGTCTCGCTCTCTTCTGCTCCTGAACCCCTGGGCATACCATCTTCCTCCTCTCCGTCAACATCAACATCACCGTCTTGTGGATATCCAACCGATCCCAAGCTAGAGTTCAATGACAGCGCTCGATTTGCAGCTGCTGGACCCGCGGATTGCGAGCCATTTGTCATGAGCGAGAGCACTAAGCCCTCCAATCGATCAATGCGATTCTGCATGTCATCAGGCGAGTTGCTCGATTGCGACGATGCCGATTGCTTTTTGCGGCTGCCTGGAGCTGCATAGGAGCATGACATGGCATCTCCTCTCTTCACGCAGTTCTCGCATGGCTGTGATCTATTGCACTTCAGCCTATAATTGCACCATCAGCTTCCGCTCAGGGACCTAGAGAGGAGGATTCGCAGCCCATGGGATAGGCAACTACAAGACAGCCTCACTTTCTATTCCTGCATGGGGCGCAGGATAGCGGAACCCGATTTCGCTTTCTTACAACTCGAAATTGACCATCAGGCGAGAATTGACTGGTGCTCGATGTTGTAGTGGAGGGATGCGTTGACGTCATATTGGGAGACTGAAGGTCTTGAGGTGGGAGAGTTGGAATCTGGAAAGCGCTGTTGCTGGGCTCATCAGTCGAGCCCTGTCGCGGTACTTGACAGAATGCGAAGTTCATGAGTTGGATTGGTTGAGGTTGCTGGTCTCCGCAATGGCTTTTCCAACAGGATTCTCAGAAATTTCCACGGTCTCTTTCTCCCTCGGCTACAGGTCGACCACGTATCGGCTACCCTCGACTACAACAGCGTAGTTGCGCTTCCTAATTCTCAGTGATGGTATGAGAAATCATAGACAAAGTATCGTTATGGGTGGCGATGTGAGGTGCTATATCTCTAGCCCGAGCGTCGAAGGATCTTGTCCCAGCTGCTGACAAAGCCAATGAGACTAGGTACTCAATGTTTGTACTCGAGCTAGAGGTACTTAGTAGTTAGTACCGCAATGAGCAATACAAGAGGGGTCTACTATCATTATGTTATTTGGGCTGCAGGATTGCAAATCCACCGTTGGTCGTACCTCATGAACTCGGCTGTAAGCCCATAAAGGCGAGTCTAGTATGCGCTAGCGGATAGCTTGTAGCGATACGGCAATTTATACGTACAATTGTGACTAGAATCCAAAACTACGGTAAATGCCCACAGGCAATACAGCTACACTAATCGGCGCCCCCCTAGTAGGACTAGGGGGCCCCGATTACCTCGCTTTAGGTATAGCTAAGTCCGCATACAAATGGATGCAAGCTATGTTTCTTTTCCTGAACATTCTCATTCACATCGCAATGCTAGGTGGGCCGTAGTGTTGGAACAAACAGAGTGAGCTTCTAAATACAGCATGGCCAAGAGACATCGATGCAACTTTCTCAAGTCCGCGCAGTTGAGGATCAAGCGTGTTGACTCGGTATCGATCCACCACCTTTAGCCGGTAGCGCTCGATCGGGGAAATGCAAGACGCTTTGTTCTTTATGTTACAACTTTGACAAGGGTTGGCGACTATTGGAGACTGTCTCTAAACAATCCTCGCTCAGAACCTTCTCAAGTAAAGCTTTTCGTGAATGAAATCACAACTTCCTTCAGCTTAGCATCTATCTCCTTAGTCACCTGGCCTTCCTTGTCAATGGATGCTAATAGGTCGCTCTCGTTGTTCCTTAAGTGCGACAAAAAGTCTGCCTCCCACTGGAGAATCTTGGCAACAGGAACGTTGTCGAGATGGCCGTTGACACCAGCATATATGAGGGGTACCATCTCATTGACAGCCATGGGTTGGTATTGCTTCTGCTTAAGAAGCTCGGTTAGACGCTCGCCACGGTTGAGTGTCTGCTTGGTGGCAGCATCAAGGTCAGAGCCAAACTGAGCAAAGGCAGCGACCTCACGGTATTGAGCCAGGAAGAGCTTTAGAGAGCCAGCGACTTGCTTCATCGCCTTGAGCTGAGCAGCTGAGCCGACACGAGAAACAGACAGCCCCACGTTGATAGCTGGTCGTACACCTTTGTAGAAGAGCTCAGCTTCCAAGAAGATTTGGCCGTCAGTGATAGAGATGACGTTCGTGGGAATGTAGGCAGATACATCACCACCTTGTGTTTCGATAATAGGTAGTGCTGTGAGAGAGCCGCCACCGTTCTTGTCATTGAGTTTGGCAGCACGCTCAAGCAGACGTGAGTGAAGGTAAAAGACACTAACCACTACATTAGAGGATGGCCGAATTAAGTATGTGGGTCTAAGGTTGACTCACTCTCCAGGGTAAGCTTCACGGCCTGGTGGACGACGAAGTAATAGAGACATCTGACGATACGCCACGGCTTGTTTGGTCAAATCATCGTAGACTATCACAGCGTGTCGGCCATTGTCACGGAACCACTCTCCCATAGCACACCCTGCGAAAGGTGCAATATATTGTAGGGGAGCGGCTTCCGAAGCTGTAGCAGCTACTATAATGGAGTATTTCATGGCATCGTTCTCCTCGAGGGTTTTGACTAATTGAGCAACAGTGGATCGCTTCTGGCCAACAGCGACATACACGCAGTAGAGCTTTTTCGATTCGTCGTTAGTGTTGTTCCATCGTTTCTGATTCAACATGGCGTCTAGAGCAACGGCAGTCTTCCCAGTCTGACGATCCCCGATGATGAGTTCACGCTGACCTCGGCCAATAGGTACCATAGCATCGATAGATTTCAGACCAGTCTGCACAGGTTGATTTACAGAGTGACGGGGTAAAATTCCGGGTGCCTTGAGCTGAGCTCGGTATCTCTTTGAAGTCTTAATGGGGCCCTTGCCATCGATAGGGTTGCCGAGCGCATCGACAACGCGACCTAATAACTCAGGACCAACAGGCACATCGACCTACAGGAGTGTCAGAACTGAGATTTCGCACGGACTCAAAGAATACTGACAATCTCTCCAGTACGCTTGACGGTCTCGCCTTGTTTCACGAGACGGTCCGAACCGAAAAGCACGACACCAACTTGGCCAGCCTCGAGGTTCATACACATACCTTTCACACCGGACGCAAACCTGTTAACGTGAGTTCACTGCGATTGCAACTCCATGCACCCTATGCTTACTCGACTAGCTCTTCAGCCTGAACATTGTTCATTCCATGCACTCGAGCTATACCGTCGCTGTCGTGGTATGCAAGTTAGCCCACTTAAGCTCTCCATGATCCTTTCCTCTGTAGCGTTACACGTACCCAACTGACAATACACGGCCAGTCTCGGCAAGACCGGCTTCCTCTTGGACGCCACGAATCCTCTGTTCGAGGATTGAGGAGACTTCGGTTGGTGAGGCTTTCGCGTCGGCGGCATAATTACGACCTTGCCTTGTCGCTGTATTGACTGCGGCTGGTGTTGTGGTTCGACTCTGTGGGAATGCGGCAATTAGCCTCTTGCTGCCAATGTAGCCCCAAACGCAGCTAAAGGCAGCTACCGAGCTCAATACCGAGACCGTGGCATGTCAAACGAGCTTCACATATGCCACAAGGTCGTCCACGGCCGAAGCAAGCGGTGCTTTTGAGCTTACCACAGCGACTCGGCCTGTTCCCGAAACTGCGCCAACCGCACGCCCGGACTGTCTCAGTGCATTTCGAAACATCTTGACTGCAAACTCAGGGCGTAAGAGAAAGTAGTTGGGGTACTGCCAATGCAATTGGTCGTGACGAGGCGAGGGTTGAGATGGAATTGGAGTTCAAAAGGAAGGTCGTAATTCTGGAGAGGATGATAATTAGCGTGACTTGGGGGGGGCTAATCTCCTTTGGGATCAGGATCCTTAATAATTCATTACTTCCACCCAAGCCCCTTCACACTCCATGGTATTAGATACCAGTCGCAGCTTTCATTGCATCCTACGTCCTTTCGAATTCCCAACGAGCCTATAGTCATGTCCCTGAACCTTGAGAAACAACTGTTATTCGTAAGTCTGACTCAGCGAAGCTATTAGAATAAAGTTTCTCGAATACTGATATCGCCTTAGTACGGCTCATATCATCATAACGGTGTATGACAGGTCCTATCTCTGAGCGCATCATAGAAGCTGACTGCCCGAATTGAAGGCAAATAAAGTCATACATATTATATGCGTGCCCATGATCCTAATGACATCCTTCCTATTGGTATGTCATCTCGGTTCTTAACCTCTGTTGTTTTGGCATTGATATAGCTCGGGTCCAGGGAACCAATACGCCATCCCTACTGCCTATGCCGACCTGGCTCATTATTCCGAACCTTCCGCCGAACCTCGGTACCATCTTTACACTATTATATGCATCACTGTATATCCTCATGGAGCCTGTAGCTGGAGGCATACTGGCACCCCTTTTGCTGGCGGGCACTGCGTATTCGAAGCACCTTACCACCACGTATGGTGCGACGGCAAATTACTACGCACTTGGTATCTTCGTCATGAGCTGGATCTCGCAGTTTGTTGGTCATGGTGTATTCGAGGGAAGAGCGCCGGCGCTCATGGACAACCTGGTCCAAGCCCTTTTTCTAGCCCCCTTTTTCGTATGGATGGAAGTTTTGTTCACTTTTGGGTATCGACCAGAGCTGCAATCACGGGTTCAGAGCGCTGTTCAAATCGAGGTCGAGAAATATCGGAAGTCAAAGAATGGAAGCAATAGCGCCATCAACGTTGGCAAAGCAAAAAAGGAAGGGCTGTCATAATACTTAAAGATATGAAACCACGGGCCATGATCTCTTTTTGTGATTAAAGTGACTTCGAGCAAGCCCTGCTGTTTTTTCCTTCTTAGTTGTAGCAGGGTCTGCCAATGGGATTAGAGTAGCGTGTTGTGATTACTCTGACGGAGATACACTGGTTACTAGCGAAGCATACTGTGCTGGTCATCATGTCTGTACACAATGAAACATAGCTTGGAACAGAGTATATGAGTCCCCTTGATAAAGCATAAGCCTGGGTTCCGTCCTAACAGTACTACGCAACCATTCGTCTACGCTGCTTGGCTGCCAGTACTTTAAGGTTGGTTGCGTTAGCCGCCAATTTTTTGCTGTGACACGTGCCCAAAGTAGCTTACTTGAAAAGCCAAACGTTTCTTGAACGCCAGTAGTACGTACAACAGCGTCGACGACGTCTCCAGCAATCTCTCTAAGTCTTCCAGAGAGCGTGCTCGAGAACAACGTCCTTGCGCAGCCACTCCTTTCTCAGGTGGGCCTCAGTACGTTGTTCAGAGCGCTTCACTGCGTCTGGACTATGCTGATCCTCAGGCGTGTACAAACAAGTTGTCGCTCTTTCGCGCATGATATTAGAAGACTCGGACATTGTCCTCGCCTATAGGATACTAGGCTTGGGTTGAGACCGACATGCTAGCTGACCAAGGGGCACTAGCTGCTACATCGTATTGAAGCTTGAGCGAAGCTAAAGCTCTTTCGCAAACTCCTCGCCAGTCTCAACGACAAGCATACAGGAAGTCAAAATCTATTGGTCCAAGATGTATTTTCTCTACGATCTTGAGCGCACCATCACCCTACATCCGTCCTTCTTTGGTCCGCGCGTGAAGGAATACCTCACGAATCGGCTGTTGGAGGATGTCGAGGGAACATGCACTGGTTCCTATTATATAATATGTGTCATGGATGCCTACGACATATCAGAAGGAAGAGTTGTACCTGGCAGCGCGGTCGCAGAATACACAGTGCACTATAGAGCGGTCGTATGGAGGCCTTTTAAGGGAGAAACAGTATGTCGTGCATCAAGGCAAAGCCACGACATGCACGCGCTGAGATCGGCGTCTCCTCTTAGGTCGATGCCATCGTCAGCTCGGTCAACAGAATGGGAGTGTTCGCTGATGTCGGACCTCTTCCTGTCTTCGTCTCCAGTCACGTGCGTTGTGATCTTTGAGCAGAGAAGTCTTATACTGAATTTCGAATAGCTGATTCCAGGCGACATTAAATGGGATCCAAACGCCACTCCTCCCCAATACACAGACAATGGCGATCAGGTCATCGAGAAAGGCACACACCTACGTATCAAACTTATTGGTACAAGAAGCGATGTGGGCAGCATGTTTGCGATCGGCAGCATCAAAGAGGACTTCCTTGGGTTTGGGGCATACATCTCGCTGTTCTAAAGTATACTGATGTATGTGCAGCACTCTGTGAACCAACCCGACCCGGCGATACCTAAAAAATTCTATAATAGTTGCGCTCTTGCGGGAGTCACTGATGACGCGGTTTTGATACAAGCTGGATAAATCGAGGATAATCAGTGCTGTCTGTGACTACTTTCCACAGCTCAGACTGATGAGTAGGTAGTGATTCAGGGATGCTGAATTAAAGACTATGGGCAGTCAAGTTTGTGGAGACCATGGTTTTAGATACTAAAAATAGGCACAAGCCGAAGCAGGCCCTGAATGTCAACATCTATTTCGATATGTTGTGGGACGGGGCTAGTAATTACGTGCAGGGCTAGCGGGGCACGCGGGGGCAGGGATATTTCCTTGGCGTCTATCATCTTGAAAGTACAGAGTTCAGAACGAGTAGAATCACGATGGTGAATAACGAATCTTTTTCAAATTGGGGGAGCTGTTGTGGGCCTACTATGTAGACGATCATATGCAAGACGTATTTATTGGACGAGACCTGCATCTAACCTCCGCAAGCTGCATAAAGTATATTGATTAAGGTACGGACAGTCTGGAGGAACCAGCCTTGCGCGTCCGTGTCACATTCTACCTCAGCTGACGGACAATGCACTGATGTTATCCACGAATATGACAGTCTGTTCAATCCATGATACTGTTTCTCGATTGTCGACATGGCTTCCAGTCCATATCACGACGATGATGACGAAAGAAAACCCCTAAATCACGAGTCCACCTCGCCAGGCCGGCGGAGTCCGCTGGACTCCCTCACTCCCTCATCCGATACTTCAATAGCGTTGGAGAGTCTCAATGGAGATGGCAACACCGTCGCCGATGGACATGCTAAAGCTTCACCTCGGGCGATGATCCTTAGTGACAGTGGTAAGAACTACGATGAGGAAGATGGCTTCTATCGCCCACCTCCGAGGCGCCCCAACGAAAAGAAGATTCGGCGCATCATATGGTCCTTAGGGGGCTTATGTTGTGGTGGATGGTTACTCGCTCTGATTCTTTTCCTCTCGCGGCAGACTTACAAGCCCGCGTCTACAATACCATTTGATCCAGCAGCTACGGCATCCCATGGGTCTGGCAAGACTATCACTCTTGACGAATTCCTCACAGGAGCCTGGAGACCAAGGTCTGCACAGATATCTTGGATAGCAGGCGCAAATGGCGAGGACGGTTTGTTGTTGGAGCGGGAGAAACCCGGACAAGATTATCTCATCGTCGAGGATGTACGAAGTAAGAAGCCGGGTGCTGAGGCACTTCCCAAGCAGACGTTGATGAAGTCTGGGACTTTTGGGGTGAGGAGCGGTCACAAAGCGGATGGCTCAGAGGTAAGAGCAAGCAAATCATGGCCCAGCAAAGACCTAAAAAGAGTTCTGGTCATGTCAGAAGAGCGGAAGAACTGGCGACATTCCTACACCGGCCTATATTGGATCTTTGATGTTGCTACTCAAACCGCCGAGCCCCTGGATCCTGCCATGCCAGAGGGTAGGATCCAATTAGCATCATGGTCTCCGCAGGATGATGCCATTGTCTTTACAAGGAATAATAATATGTTTCTGCGCAAGCTTACGTCTACCAATGTAGACCAAATCACGGTAGATGGTGGAACGCAACTTTTTTACGGAGTACCTGATTGGGTGTACGAAGAAGAAGTTTTTGGGGGCAATAGTGCGACCTGGTGGTCTGAAGACGGAAAATATGTTGCTTTCATGCGTACAAACGAAAGCGCTGTTCCCGAGTATCCCATCCAGTACTTCGTGTCCAGGCCGAGTGGCACTGAGCCTGCAAAGGGGGAGGAAAACTATCCAGAAGTGCAAAAGATCAAATATCCAAAGGCTGGCGCACCAAATCCGGTTGTAGATTTGCGGTTCTACGATGTTTCCCAGAAGGAGGTGTTTGCCGTGACTACTGATAGTGACTTTCCTGACGAAGATCGTCTCATCACGGAGCTAGTATGGGCGGGTCAGCAAGTTCTTGTCAAAAACACGAATCGAGAGAGTGACATACTCAAGGTAGCGCTACTCGACGTCGGCGAGCGGGCTGGCAAAGTCGTCCGAACAGTAGATGTCAATGCCATCGATGGTGGATGGTTTGAGGTTTCGGAGAACACTCGATACATCCCTGCGGATCCAAACAACGATAGGCCGTATCCTGGATACATTGATACTGTGATCTACAACGGCTATGATCACTTGGCTTACTTTACCCCTCTCGACAATACCGAACCGATAATGCTCACGTCGGGTGAATGGGAGGTCGTCAATGCTCCTTCAGCCGTTGACCTTGTATCGAATCTCGTCTACTTTGTTGCAACGAAGGAATCGTCCACACAGCGCCACGCCTATACCGTCAACCTGCTTGATGGTACTGCGCTTCAGCATTACACTGAACATCGTAAAGAAAGCTACTACGATGTTTCTTTTTCAACAGGCATCGGATTTGCGCTAGTCAGCTACCAGGGTCCCGACATTCCGTGGCAGGAAGTCAGGTCAACTCCAAGCTGGGATGGCCACTATTACTCCCACCGTTTTGAGAGTAACAAGGAATTGGCGCAGATGGCTTCTGCTCATGAGCTGCCCATCGAGATCTATCAGACTGTCAATATTGGTGGCGTTGACCTCAACTTAGTAGAACGTCGTCCGCCTCATTTTGATGAGAAGAAACAATACCCTGTACTTTTTCAGCTCTATGGTGGTCCCGGCTCACAGCAGGTTGATAAAAGATTCAACGTAGACTATCAGTCCTATGTGGCCTCAAGCCTTGGGTATGTCGTCGTAACGCTAGACGGGCGCGGGACTGGTTTTCTGGGGCGGAAGGCAAGGACTGTCGTCAGAGGTCACATTGGCTATGTTGAGGGCATGGATCAAATATCCGCCGCCAAGATCTGGGCGAAAAAACCGTATGTTGACCCTGAGAGGATGGCAATATGGGGATGGAGTTATGGAGGCTTCATGGCGCTGAAGACGCTGGAGCTGGACGGAGGTGAGACGTTCAAATATGGAGTGGCAGTTGCGCCTGTGACGGATTGGAGGTTCTACGGTTTGCTTCCAACGAGTCATCCCGTTGCCTTCCAGCTGGTCTAATTGATATCTAGACTCCATCTACACGGAGCGCTATATGCATACACCCCAGAATAATCCCGATGGGTACGCAAATACTACGATAACGAACATGACTGCCCTACAGAACAATGTTCGCTTCTTAATGATGCACGGTGTCGCGGATGACAATGTCCATTTACAGAACACGCTCGATCTCCTCGACAAGCTTGACGTTGCGGGAGTCGAGAACTACGACTATCACGTTTTTCCAGATTCAGATCATGGTATCTTCTTTCATAACGCGAATAAGATGGTCTATGATCGTATGTGTTATGTCATTAGGTGTGTATAATTTACTGATTCCGTGATAGGGTTAAACAATTGGCTTATCAATGCCTTCAACGGCGAATGGTTACGTACTGAGGACGCAGTACCAACGGAGAGTATAGGGGCGTTCTCTCATCGGAGGTAAAAGTTGGCATATAGGGAGTTCAACCGGTTGGAATGCATCCGCTTGGCGCATTGGAACGGTACGGATAGGTTTTAAAATATTGTGATGGATGATACAACTGCTTTTCACGGTAATCAATACCCTTATCATATGTAATACTCTGTTCAAGAGGATCCAGCTCCCTTTGCCGTCGCACAACCTTACAACAACAACAACAACAACGCTGATTGTAGCTGGCGGCAAGACATCTCCGTCACGCGCCGCTTCTCCATCTATTGACTGCGCTCTGTGCTCTACGCTTTTCTCCACAAGAGTTCAAGCGAACTGATGTCAAACTATAAAGCTTCTGATATTCCCAGAATTATACCTTTTTTGCACTGATTTCCCTGTCCATTGCACAGAATCTCTCTGAATTAAGATACGCCGATATTGGTGTTGCTCCATAGCGCAAATTTGTGGAATTTCTGGAACGTTGTTATTACTCAAGTATATATTCAAGATTGACGAAAGGCATGAAGGACGGCCAGGTGACCTTGTTTGCATATTGCATTAGCTCTCCATTTGGGTCTTTGTCAATGGTTGTCCTACTGTTGGGTGGCTTTGGACCTTCACTCAAGATGAGAGCGATACGACTTCCCTGACCCCTATGATACTCCTCAATTCTGCTGACACTCCATACAAGAACACAGTCTTTGTACTATCTTCATTGACATGACATCCGTCATCGTTGCTCGTTTGAATATGTATAGTTGCACATAAAGACCCAGAAGCGTAATCATGAAATCCGTTTCCATGCTAGAGCTTACTCTCCTCTTTCTCACCAATCAACGTCTCAAAGGCCACCGGTACTTCATCTGTCAAATCGCTTGCTTGCAGACTCCTTCCGCGCTTCATGAACGCCAGTCTAGAACATTCCCTTGTGATCGCGCTCCCACCCCAAGCCGCGAGCATCAACGTCTCTTGCCTATCCAGATTCCCCTCCACGTCCCACAATTTATCGTGATACAGGCTGCGATAGCCCAACAGTGTCCCGATACTCCCAGTGAGGGTGTCGCCCTGACCGCCGCTTCGCTTTCTCCCTCCTTCACCCTCGCCAACGATCGCTCTTTCTCCATCGCTGATCCAGTCTACAGCTCCCTTTCGTAGCACCACCACGCCTCCGAGTGCCTTGGAGAGTTTCTTGCATCCTGCCTCGCCTGAATCCGCTAGGTCGTCCTCGCCTATACCGGCTGCCTTGGCCAAGCGTCCAAATTCTACCACGTTCGGCGTAAGCACGCACTCGGTGTAGCCGTGTATCAGGTCAGGCTGGCCTTGAATCAACCACAACGCGTCTGCGTCCAACACTAATGGCACCTTCTTTTCTCGTGCGGCCTTAATAACCTCGGCGACGGTCGCTTGCATCAATTTATCCCTGCCGAGACCAGGTCCGATCACCACAGCGTGAAGATTTTCGAGCATGGCGATGATGGGGGAGGCGATTTCAGCGGCAGGTTGGTCGGAAGCGGGTGCTTGATTGATCTCGCGCATTATGGGGTGGACCATCAGGTTGGGAGAGTAGCTTTTGATGACATTGGCTGCTGGTGGCGTGCAGAAGACGTGGGACTGCGCGTATTTAGCTAGTGATTGGAGGTGGAGGAAGGGTGTGTAGTACAAGGTCAGCTCCTGGGTATGCCAGTCAGCTCAATGAACGACGACGAAGGTAACCAGGGATGGAATGATACCTAATCGTGCGGAGGCCATGGCCGAGAAGTAGGGCGCGCCAGTGTAGCTTTCACTGCCCCCAATGACAGCTACCCTACCCAATTGACCTGTTTCGCGGTCAGTACGAATCCCGATAGGATACAATTGTAGTTGCTCTTACCTTTATGGAACTTCTCAAGCATGGGCGGCACAATCATGCGCACCTTTTTGAGAAGTTCCTTGGATCCTGGAGACATGGTGGGCTGTTCTGGCATATCTTAAGTGCAATCAGTCAAGGTCGTTGAACAGATTGACGAAGAAAGAGCTTCTCACCGAATCTTGGTGTTGACCGGAGCACGGAGTTGTAGTAAGCTAACGGATTACCCATGCATGGATCGCTTAGCGTATTTAATAGTCCTGTCATTCCTTAGCTCCTAGTAGAACGTGATAGATTCAGTGCTAAGATTTCACATCAGTATTGAGCATGCTAAGCACGCTGAATACACATTGAAAGAGTACTTCAGCTTGAGGACTACCTTAAGTTTCGATCTTGCTAGTCTAATTAGCAATTTCAGTCTTGCCAATATTCTGGGAAGGGATGTCTGGACATCCGTTGACACGATGATGGAGGGGTATACCTTTTCGTTTCAAATAGACCAGGACGATATATCGTCAGAACTATACAGAACTAGACCTTACAGGGTGAACCGACGCGCTCGAAGCACAGTAACGTAACTTCACAAGGGATATGAAACGTACGCGGAACTTAGCGGCGACGATACACGAGTGTATTGCCTAGCGATTGCTAGAGCGATGAATAAAACCAAGTAACTCCTGAAGACCTGCAGTTAAGGCCACCGCAAATCAACCGCGCTCCACCTGTGCACACCATTTTCGCATCCGGAATCTTCTGCCGATGCTATCGATGACGCAGTGACGTCTTTCACCGAGATTTGAGCCGCGATTAACATCCATCATGGTAGTAAGCAAAAGCATTCGCTGTTGTATTTCCCATGGAAACGATCGAACCGTAGTAATAAACAGTAATCGCTGGTCATTCGTAAAGCTCTAATAGAACACCCGCTAACAAAAACACCAGTGCAAAGGGAACCCACTAGAAACCAAGATTGCGAGAAATCTCGTTGAGCCCTTGAAGTGGGTTTAAACGCCGTTATCCCCCTTAATCATAATGAAAGTCGTTATGCCTCAGTATCTTTGAGGTTTCGCTTTCTTCGCCATAGCCTCTAATCTCTTTCTCCTATCATCCTTCTCCTTCTTCAGCTGGGCTTCGAGCCGAGCTTCTTCCTCGTCTTCTTTCCTCGCAGCTTTGGCCGCCACGCTTTCCTCCTGCTCAACGTCCGAGAAGCCAGCTTCCATGTCCTCGGATCCTTCAGAGCCGTATTGGTCTTCCGCCACATCGTCCAGGTCTTCTTCATCGGTGGCGGCGTATTCATCGTAGCGATTTCTGGAAGCATGACTATCTCGGTCTTTAGAGGCCGGTTTTCGGGGCATGCTCCCATCAGGCTTCATAGTTCCTTTGTAGGTTGGCTGCGGCTTAGGTTTGGCAGTTCCCTTGTAGGCAGGCTGTGGCTTTAAAGTCTTTGTCGGCTTCGAGGAACCTGGTGCTGGACTGCTGCTTAGACTGCCAGATGAGCCAGGCCGGCTATTTTGTTTGATACCAAGCTTTCTATCTTTCGACGCTTTTTTGTTCATCTTCAGCTCCTTCTTATGGCTAATAGCGATCTTATCCTTGGGCTTGTGGCTTATGACGCCTACCGCTAGAGGCTTCGCTTGTGTTGCCTTGGCACGAGCCATGATCTCTGCGTAGGAACCTTTCTTGGGTGGCTTCGCGGCTTCGCCGACAGGAATAGCAGGAGTTGGGGAGACGGTCTCTGTAGCGGACGAAGCGAGATTAAGCTTACTGGTGCCACGATATGGCACTGAAACCTTCGAAGGCAGGGATGAAACTGGCTTCGAGGGTGTATTTAAATTCGCACGCAGAGCATCGGCAGGAGGTGCAACACGGGAGCTTGGTGCCTCAGAAGTACTACTCTTCACAGTTTTGCCGTTCCGACCAGACAGCCCATCTTCCGCCTTGCGCTTATTGCTCTGAGGGGGCACGTCCGCGACTAGAAGATCACCGGTCTGCACACTACGGCCTTGCTGTAGGGTATCGGCATTCTGTACCCTGGTTGGTTGAATAGGACGTGGGAGGGGCTGGGCACCAGTTCCCCCAATAGAGCCCAAGACGGAGTTGAGGAACTTCATGGTAGAGTCAGTATTCAAGAGCAGTTGACAAAACTTCTCTCCATGCAAATGACTCACACTCATGATTGGTGGGGGGAGTGAGGTCTTGTGGATCAAGTGCTACCGTCGGTGGTTCGTAGGTGGGTATTTGGGATACATTCTATGCTGATGGGCGGGCGAAGGCCTCCCTTATAGACGTTGAAATGTTTGGACAGAATTAACTCAGACAAGTGTCTACCAGGTGGTACTGATGTTTCAGAAGTGAAGGATGCTACATCACACAAGTATAGACAGTCGCAGGCTGAGCATCATTCCCAATCCAGCCTTCTAAGTGTATAATGCCACGAAGCTAGCTTAGCGCCCGTGTTTCCCACATCCCCTTCTCTAATCCTTTCAATATGGATTTCCCTGACTCACTCCGCAAATACATAAGAACTTGACGTTTCAGTCTCCGCTCATATCGCGGTTAAATCGATTGACTCTCTCGTTCGACGTATCATCAACCAAAAAAGTGCGTGGCTCCCCGTGCTCAACCCAACCTCAACACTAATTCAACCAGTAGGACATTCATCATGAAGCACCTTGCAGCTTACCTCCTCCTCGGACTTGGTGGCAACACGTCGCCTTCCGCGAAAGACGTCAAAGCAGTCCTCGAATCCGTCGGCATTGAAGCAGATGACGAGCGCTTGAACAAGCTGATCGCTGAGCTCAAGGGCAAGGACTTGCAAGAGGTACGTTGGGTTTCAAGAGTCCAGGCTACTACATTCATCTGACTGACAAATTGCAGCTGATCTCCGAGGGTACCAGCAAGCTGGCTTCCGTTCCATCCGGTGGGGGTGGAGGAGGAGCAGCCGCATCTGGAGGTGCTGCTGCTGGGGGCGCCGCAGCTCCAGAGGAAGAGAAGAAGGAGGAAGCGAAAGAAGAGGAGAAAGAGGAGTCGGATGAGGACATGGGCTTCGGATTATTCGACTAGAGACAGGGTATTTGACGACATGGGGGAGAGCAATTCAGGCCAAGCGCACAATGTGGAGAGACCTGATGGATAGGCAGAGTCTCTCAAACTCGAGGCTATGGCAGGACGAGTAACCTATGCAGTCATAGATATCTACACTCCGGAATCTGTGTATCTGCGATGCTGTAAACTCATATTGGCCAGGATTGAACCTGAATCTGCTGGTGTGTTGGTCGTCAAGTGATCGTGATAAAGGCGCCAAGTCAAGAGACACAATGTCACACCTTGCGCATATGTAGATGCAGGAACAGAGATTGATGTCTTGACCGTCCAAGTCTAAGGTAAATTAGCGAATCCACAGAGGGCACTATATTGCTTTTGGGTTCGATCACTATTCTAGCCCAGACTTAAGCGAGCCCGATCCGCCCGCCCACCACTGGTGAAAACACGACCTCATCAGTATTCGATACGAACAGGATCTCATTCGAAGTTCAACAGATCACGAGCGACACTGCTGCAGATCGCTGTCATGGCTGACGCAGACTACAACCCAGAGGAAGCCGCCGGTATGTGATGTTCCGGTCTCAGACATAGGGCAGGACAGCGAAGCTTAGCAGGCGCTCCAATTCTGTACCATTATGTGGGGATATGTGCATTCGAGGGCCATGAGCTGACAGTGGCTTTTTATACAGAGCTCAAGAAGAAGAGAACTTTCCGCAAATTCTCCTATCGTGGCATCGACCTTGACCAGTAGGTCTTCACCCGTCGGCTCGTATCATAGTACTTGCTAACACGAATTTCTTCGCGACAGACTCCTCGACCTTTCCTCTGAACAACTTCGTGATGTTGTGCATGCCCGCGCCCGTCGTCGATTCAATCGCGGCCTGAAGCGCAAGCCTATGGGGCTGATCAAGAAACTGCGCAAAGCGAAGCAAGAATCCAAGCCCAACGAGAAGCCTGAGCTGGTCAAGACGCATCTACGAAACATGATTGTGGTTCCGGAGATGATTGGAAGTGTGATTGGTGTCTACTCTGGAAAGGAATTCAACCAGGTCGAGATCAAGCCCGAAATGGTGGGGTTCTACTTGGGGGAGTTCAGTATCTCATAGTGAGTATTCTCATCGTGGCATATGGGTTAAGGTTTTAAATTCTGATGATGAGAAACAGTAAACCTGTCAAGCACGGTCGACCGGGTATTGGTGCCACACACTCGTCGCGATTCATTCCGTTGAAGTAAAGGGCATGGGGTTTAGGCTGAGAATTAAAGACGGTAAAGAGCAATGCGAAAAGGGCGAAGCTCCTTACCAACGAGCTTTCAAGGTGTGCTCATACTGAGTCGATTGGCATGCATTGTGTACGGAACGTGACTCCTCAACTATCTCTTCACTTGCAATGGATTGTTGCGTTTTCTCCTCATTATACTGCTGCACCATGGTTTTGTTGCACACCGAAATAAACACGAATTCCATTTCCGCTGTGATCAGATCTCTTGTGCTCACTGACTTATATGTCGTTCCACTAGCTTTACGCGTACCTCAGTGGGTGCTATGCGTTTACTATGAGTGCTTTTGTTTTGAATTACCGATAAGTCACTTGTTCAATGGTGTGTCTCAAGTATGATATTGATGCTTGCGAACTAAGGGAGGACATCTGGGTCAAAAAAATCACAAGGCCTGTATCAACGAACGCCAATCAGATTTCCATGCATGCACCTGGTGACCTATATGCGTCGAATCTTTCAAGACTGCCCCGACGTGCCTATGAAACCAGATGAAGTCTACACCATCATAGGAATAAGATCAACAAGTATGGACTACGGTCTCATGTGCCTTTTGCTGGGTTTAAAATTTCGATATAGATTGGGCCTTCTGCCATTCTTCTCTCTCTCGTGTCTATCACGGTCTTCATGTTTCCGTTCGCCACGACAGGTGTGATTGATGACGATCCACTTCGAAAATAGTGCGGGCTTTGTAGTGGACGCTTGGAGGAGGACTGTGCAATCGAAAAGTTGACTTCATGGCGCTTCGCACGGTCTACCTGCAGTACGGCCATGCTAATGCTAGACTGCCATCCCCTAGAAGAGACAATGCTGTTCCAACTAGAGTGGGACCTATACTATCGCCGGCAGTCGTTAATCTCCGATGGCCTAGGACGATCATGATGCAGTCGGGAAAGTCCACATCTATTATAGAACAGCTAGATCATCACTTATAAGGACACGGACCTCAGAAGTCGTTCAACGACCCCTTGAAAGGACATACGAGACTCTATGAACTACTGCAAAGCTTTCTGGATACTCGAGGTGGAAAGTCAGGAAGTAAAGGTAGGCTTCATACATATCTGGGCATTGATCTCTCTCCTTCATAAGCAATCCGTCTCACAACATCAAGTCAAACATCCACACGATGCTGTACTCAACCGGACGCCCTTGGGCTATAGAATCCCCGTCTGTCTAAGGCACCACATATGTAAACACCATCGCCATACCACCTCCCATCCCCCATCCCTCAGCACAATAACCTGCCACCAAAGCATGGGATACCCAGAGCCCCTACCAGCCTGCGTTCAACTGACCTTCACACGAAATATCCTATATGATCCACAGCGAAACCTCCTCAAATACCAAAAAGGATGTACCGACCCATAGCCTTGAGAAAAGCAACCAGATGTAGGAAAAGAAGCAGAGAGTAAAAGAGGAAGATTATCCTACCTTACTCTACTCTAAAAACACCATTTCATCGAAGGTCAAGAGACTAGATAGAATGGGGTAGCAGAACTTTATATCATCGCAGTCTCGGACTCTGGATCCGAGGATTCAGATACTTCGTCTAAGTAGCGGAATCCCTGTCCTGTATGCGAGATAATGGGCCATGTTAGTGAGCATGCGATTGGTTGTAGATAACGGGATTGTTGTTGGGTTGGTGGTAGGTCGCTTGAGACTCTAGAGTATATCCTGGTTATGAGATATGGGGATCGGTGGAAAGCGAGAGTTGCTCAGTATTGAAGCGGCTTGCTGCTTCAAGGAACATTTTCATGCAGGAGATGAAGATTTTTTGACACTTTGTTGGGGAGGCCACAGGTCGCCACACTTGCAGGCGCAGAAGGATCGAGAAAAGGTTGGAAAACAAGCTGAAGCCTTCCATAGTGAGAAACAATCAATGTATGATAGCTTATACTCAATGAATAATATTTTTGTCTTTTCGCTATGATATACATGAATGCTGACTACCTAATCTCTCCACCTCCTATCCACACGATGTCAATTAATTCTCAAAGCCTATCAAAGGCATATGCCGCTGACCATTAAATCGCCCTATTTGAAGGTATCGTTGCTTGAAGAATCGAAGATCTTGGCACATGACAAACATCAACAAAGTAACACAATATCCGCCTATCCGAGATATACCACAGCGACGACCGCCGCGCACAGTAGCGCGAAGTTGCTCGCAGCAGCCACGACGGCGGCACTCTTCGCGCTTGATGATGGTGCGGTGGCACTGCTCGTGGTACTGCCGCCTGATGAGCTGGTTGCAGCTGCGGATGAAGATGCGGACGCGGAAGATGTGAGGGTGGCCGAGCTCATGGTGGTGTTTCGGTACATGGCTGTGCCGGTGGCAGCGCTGCCACTAGCACTTGCGCCTGATCCTACGGCACCGGTCCCAACAGGGGTGGTAAGTACGGCGGGGCCAGTACCCACGATGGCGGTGGCGGTGGTCTTTGCACTGACGACAGCTGTCGTGGTGGTGTTCTTGCTTGATGAGCCCGTGCCACCAACGATGACGCCGCCGGAGGGTAAGGCGCTGGAAGCTGTAGTAGCGAGGGAGGCATCGGATGAGGCAGCGGATGAGACAGATGATGACACAGGTGATGAGGCAGAGGACGAAGCGGAAGAACCGCCGGTCAGGGTGATCAGGCCAGTGTAATTTGGCGGCTGGCCTTTCTGATCAATTCTCAGGGCGTAATTGTCGCCATTGGCGAGAGTGGAGCTTGGATTCCAGGTGTAGACGTTGCCAGTGGCGGAGGTAGTCAAGACGGTGACAGTCTGCAGGTTGTTGATGTCGCCGCTCTGGAGAGTAATATTCACGGCCTGCGGGAAGAATGGCAGTCAGCTACCTGGATTTGGTTCGCAAGAGAAGAGGGCTCACCGATCCATCGCCTCCCGTATATTGAAGGGTAACGGGCGTGTCAGCATGTACAGTAGATGGGATCACTCCTGAGAAGGCAATGCGTTGTGAAGCTTGCGCGACGGTTGCGACAACGAACGACGCGCACGTGAAAAGGGTTTGAAGCTGCATTATGAAAGTGATTTGCTGGAGAGCGGAAGGTATTTCGGGTCCTGAGATATCAGAAGACTGATAGGCGAAGAAGTCTGGAACGAGTGGCAGACAATTGTATACGGCAATGGAGAGCAAGAGAGTGTGGAGTGGTCAATGTTGTTGTTGTTGCTTGGATAGAAGAAGAAGTAGAAGAGTCGGGCGCATTGGGCGAGGAAGGGGGCTGTTACTTTTTGATGGCGGGAGACTGGCTCGGCTGATGAATTGAAGTCAATTTAATTTGCAGCGGTACCAACCCAAGCGGGTCAATCCATGGTCCCACACCTGGCTGTGATCCAATCATATCGCTGCGCCCTGATATCCCATGCTATTTGACCCGTTCGCCCACATGAACCCAATCTACTTAAAGTACCTCGTAGTAGTGTCTGGGCAACGACAAGTACGAGGCAATTACGGAATCCTCCCTAGGCAAACCCATGCTGGCAGGGGTGTATATACCCAGTAATACTGTGTGCATGGCAGCGTGCAGATGAAACTGCGGAGCTCATCGGTCGACTTCGAGAAGAGGACCAGTGCAGAACATCCGTTACCAACACTGCAGACTGCAGTGGACGAATGTTATGACTGAAGCAAGCTCGCGACATCTCTCATGCCACAATGGAAACTAGAATAATAGTGAGAGTCGCGGCTCTCGGAACGTCGTCAAGATATGTACACTGCAGGTTCCCCTTCCCAAGACCTCATGCATACTACTTCTGTGGTCTCCTGAGGCCTACACTTTCTAAAAGCGATGAGACCGATGATGGCCTCTTCCCCTCCTGCACTGGCCCCTCCTCAGCCTCTCTCCTCTGTATTGATGAATCGCTGTCGCCTGCCTCGGCTGATAATCTCGCCAGTTGCTTCTCTCGTATTTCCGAATTCCGCTGCTGGTAATGAGCCTTCAGTTGACTAAGGTCTGCCGAGTGGCCCGCCGGGACGTTGTATGGAGAGCCACTATTGAATATCCTAGGGAGGACGTAGACGACTTAGCCATCAAGTTTCATATATAGTGTTATTTGCGGGAGAGGAAGCAAAAGTTGGAAAGGCAATGTCAGGCCCACTCCCCCCGGACTAAACATCTCGTCACGAAACCCGAGCAACGCGGGTATATATCAATGGAAGGCAACGTACTCGGGAAACCTCAAATCAATATGATGTGTCCACGGACTGCTCTGGAACAGCTGCCTATCTGCTCCTGCCTGCTCCGTCATTTTCGTGTGCAGATTATTCCTTTCCACATATCTATCTTGCCAGAAGCGATAATACTGTATAATTCGAGTAGGTAGAGGTTGCTTGTCAGGATTACCCGCCGAGGCAGGGTCGTTGGATGAGGAGCGCGAGAATTTGTAGACGGCGAAGGAAAGGGCTAGAGCTGCAATTGTGATGTAGAGTCCGCGCTGGTACGGATGAATATATCAGCTCTCGCTTGGTCTGATGCAGAGGCTCCCTAAATGCAAATAGACTCACGCCGAGTTCTTCATTGACCGGTTCCGGATGATGAGCATGGTGGGTTGGATCGTAGTGGCCCGCGGACGAAGCATGGACTGAGTCAGTTCCACTGCTGTCACCTCCCTGGATACCGTCTGAGTCAACACAACCAGCTTCAATCACACCATAAAAGCGGGACATCATACGCCGAGGGGCTCATTGACAGGCTTAGTATTGGTTCCCCGGTCTGCATTCGTGGGATCAGGTGGCTTGACTTCAGCGTACCCACGCCATTGAATGCGATGAGGTTGCTGCGCCAGACGATAGACCGCCCGCCTTGTAAGAAGCATCTTATGTGTGACAGAACGCTTCAATCCTTGGCTAAATAGGGCAGCGATGCTTGGTCGATTGAAATTAGTGTGTGCAAGACTCCTGTAAAAGCTTGGCACTGGCTGCGTAAGATTTCCCCCTCCATTTATATTCTACTCCCTACGGAGTATGCGAGACGAGATGGTGGTCGACCATACAATAAATTCCTATTCCATATGTATCATCCCACATGTTGGCTGATCATTGACCGCTACCTATAACTGTTTATAACTTTTGGGGTGCAGTCAGTGCTAAGCTTGTGGAAAATTTTTGCATAGAACTACGCTAAATTAGCCTATCATTTAAGTGTCTAGGTCTAGCGATTGCAGAGATTCCAGGTTACAATCAATCGAAGGAGTACGGATGGGGGTGTGGAAGGGAAGGCAGCAGTGTATCTTAGATCATCACATCTTTCGGCCCTTTCTCAGGCTTTACTTGTCATGAGAATTTCTTATACAATACGTTTTGCTTCCTACGTGAAAATGTCTTCCACCCGTCTCAACGCGCTCTTCGCTTACATCTGTCTTCTCCTGCTGTGCTCTTCAGCATATGCCAACGCCCCAGCGCCTGCGCACTCTCCCAAAGCCAATACGGTACTTATATGCCACACCTCCCACGCTTCCGAATGCTATCCGGCCATCTTCCAACCAACCGAATACTTCCAACAAATCCACGACGACCAATCCATACCACCTGGCCTGCACGTTCGTTTGAATCTAGCAACCGGCCTCAAAGAAGCCCGACTCAACGTTCCTGAAGCCGAAGATGCTCCCAAGGCAGACTTAGTTATAATAGATAATACAGCTCAACTCCCCAACGATTGGGAACAAGCGCCATATCTGGATAGGAGTCAGAAAGTATTGGAAGACCAAAACCGAGAATGGCAGGAAACGGCGCCCTCGAAATCCGGACTAGATGACTCTTTCGCCCCCGGGGATGTATCAGACAAGTCCAATTATCTTTTGGCCCAGAAGACTGTACTCGGCTCCTAAAATGTCCAGTCCACCCTTTCAGCGATGGAGTTCCTTACTGGCCTCTCCCACGATCTCGAATGGGGAATTGCACTGGCCCGCAATGCAGACTTGTCCCGCACCCTTGTCGAATACATCAATCTCCAATCAGGAGTACCCATCAAGGTTCGCTCGGCGTCCGCGCAGCTCCTGGCCACGGCTGTACAAAATAATGCCGAAGCCCTGGCAGCGCTGCTAGCATGTTATACAGAGGCTGAACAGTCTCAATATACACCAACAAGGGTTGTACATACCGCCTTGAAAACCTCAATGACGAGGGAAAACCCGGACACTATCTTTCAAAGTCGCCTTTTGTTCCTGCTCACCAACCTCGCCCCTTCGCTCGCACAACTTCAAGCCTTTGTCTCTGACGGCGGTCTCACTACCCTACTTGACCTTTTCGTTTCTATGGAGGTGGAGCCAAGCGCGGATGGCCAGGGCAGAATCCGCATGAAGATCGCGAACTACCTTCAAGATCACATCATCTCCACCATAGACGGCTGGCCAGGCCACTCGCTTCTAAAGATGTTTTCTCCAGGCAAAAGTTCCGAAGTATCAGATAGTCAATTAGTATGGAATGAGGCGATGAAGGGGATGAAAGCCTGGTGTAATGCTTTGGAAATAGCGTTCGAGAGATACGACATTGCCCAGTCTTCAGGTGGCGCGTCCATCGACGCAGTCAACGAGCACAGAAGTATATATGAAGCTCATGAGATGTTAGAGAGTGTATTAAGGTATCACGGCTGCAAAGGGGGATGTGGCTGCGATGTTGGTAAGACTTGACCATCGCAAAATTCACAGGCCGAAGCATGGCGTTGTTCGACCCATCGAGGAATCGAAGCTTAATCGACTATGCATGCCTGACGACGACCTACTTCTTCCCTCTATGAGGATGATTGCTATGGGTACATTAATTCGTGATCAGAAGTGAAGGTTGGTTGCTGCCCCTCAGACCGCTGCCATGTGCAAAAATACTTGAGAATAGCCAGTGGATGGACACCATAAAGCGCTGGTTCAAACTTCCTGCTCGAACTTCATTGGGACCATTCCATCCATGCCATTACCATCAACGGCATCTGTCTCGGCACCCATAGCCTCGTGAGCTCCGTTAAGGGCAATACGACCCTGTTCGGCGGCAACCTCAGACTTACTCTTCGTAATCGGGGGCTTCTTGCCGATTGTAGCTGCGGCACTCCTCTTAGGTGTTGCCTTGGCACGGCTCTTAACCTTTAGGGGAGCGGCCTCCACTTCTTCCTCTTTTACGGATGCATCTTCATTATCGTTTACCTCGCGGGCTTTGGCGGCTCCTTTCTTGACGACTTTGGCTGTCCCTTTTTTCGTGACTGTGGACTTCTTGGTTGGGTTTCCTACATCCTCGTCGCCATCATTGGAGGCCGAACGCTTATTGCTCTTGTTATTGCATTTGATTGCGGACTATTCCCCATCAGCCATGTCAGCAGCCTGGAGGTTTGTCTACCTACACTGCCATTGCCCTTCAGCTTCACGACAACAGAGCCTTCTTCTTCTTCACCATTAACAGCTCCCTCTTCATCACCAAGGTCGGTTTGCGTGTTCTTGACGGTACCAGTTACTCCTTTCTTGATGGGAGCGGCACGTGGCTTCTTCGGGGTAGTAGCCGTGAAGGTACCGGCATGCTCAGGGTTTTTCTCTGCGATCTCGCGTCCCATCTGACGCCACTTACGGAACTTGTGCTCCAAGCTGCACTCGGTTCGTTTTTCTTCATCCATGGCAGCCATCTTCTTGAAGCTAATGGCTGGATTGCCGATGACGGCGAAGAGGAGAGGCATGATCGAGTCGACGTCGGTAATAGCAGTGGCCTTGCCACGAGGGCTAGCGGCGGTAGACATGGCTGGTTATTACAGTGTTATCCTTTCCTGAAGTAAAATCCGACGGAGTATTAGCCTTTGCTCAATGATCGCAACGCGTGCATCGTCTTTCCAGACGAAACTCAGTAGGCAAAGACCTTGGTACCATTGACAAAGGATCGTGGGGCTGGATCAGGTGAAGGTGAAGGACTCGCGGCCAACGTCGTTTTGAATGCTGCGTTTTCGATGATGATACCTCTTGACGATTATACAAGATAGTGAGCGCAGTACAGTATAATAAACGCGATTGCTGAGGTGCAGCCCGAGGGGGATGGGCTCCTAAGCTGTGCCAGTAGGCTATTTCGCAGAGCTGGCGGCTTGAGTAGGAACAGGAAGCTGCCAATGTCGCAGCGCAAGAATAAGATGAATTGTCTTACCTTTGGTGATCTCAAGAGACTTGTCGCGTTGAGATCTCGGATGTGTGTGAGTGTTGCGCTTTCCAAATGCGAAGACTGAGAGGTTACTCACAGAAGTACTTCGATGCGCTGATGGAGTACAACGATGGCAATGATGAGATGTGGAAGTCACTTTGCGAATGGATGTGAAGATGATCAGAACATCGATAGGAAAAGTGGTGACAGAGGGTTGTCTTGAAGAGTGACGGAAGCAAAAGGCGCCAGCTTGCAAAATCAACCTCCTCCCAGCGTGATCGGAACGGAGTCTTGTTATCAAAGCTTTCACTCCTCCTGCCTTCAAGTACAGAAAGGTGAATTCTGCTCGTCGCGGTGTTTTGTGGAGATGGAGATGTGACCCTCGTTAAGGAATACATATATCAAAATAAGACCTACCTTCTCAGTGGGCAACAGGTGGAATGGCCTAGTGGCAAGCTTGCTGCATCATCCGGCAACGGTTGAGCGAAGATGTCACTTCCCATTCTGGTGTTGAGATCGATTCGGTTCGACCCCCGTTGGGTTCCTTCTCGGTAACATTAGGTTATTAAATTTCCCAGAAAAGAGTTGCGGATATCTCTAGATCAATTGTTGTGTCAGTGTGATCACTTTACCTTGTAAAGTCGTTCATTCGATCCTGAGGTTCGCAATTCCTTTTTTGGCATTTTTTTGGCAGGGAGGTTTTATGAGGGTGCTTGCTGGGCGTGTGATCTTGCTGGGGAGAGGGATGAGGAGAGTTGTAAGTTTTTATGGTGGTGTTTTCTTGATGGGGAGATTCGCTGGATGGGGATGGTGAGGGGGAGTGACGGTTTAGGATGGTGGTGGTTTGATGGGTATCTTCGCTAACAATCATACACCGTAAGGCCTTCCTATCATCAACACCGCCCCTGTCTATCGCTAAAAAATTGCAAGATTCCCACGATTCCTTCACCTAACCCTCCCTCCCCTCCATCCCTCGTCCAGAGAACTCATCCTCTATACCCTCACTCTTTGAAACCTCCATCACCACCTAGTCTAACAGCCGCCCAAGACATTGCTATTCTCAACGATTCTGCACACCGATGATGATGCTTTCGATGGCGATGCCTCTTGCTTGATACCTATGTATTCTAGGTCACGAATCTTGATCGTGGCTTAGAACTAACAGTCCTTATTGTAGTCTTTATTGACACCGAGTCCCCAGTCCAAGATATTATCTACGTCGCGTCGGGACTCTTTGACGCTGGTGGGATGGGTTATGGAGGATGAATGCAGCTTGGGCATGTTGAGGATTAGTTTAGGAAATGATCCTTTCTGTTTGTACGTAGTGTATGTGTAAATGCGGTCTGTTTGGGGGTATTGGGTATATGATGAAAGCGCATGATTGGCCATGAAAAATGATACTTAAGTGGATATCTTCGCTAATGAGTATAATATGAGAGGTTTCATAGCCTTAAATTGGATATCCGTCTCACGAACCATGATTCTGGCTCAACAATATTTGAGTATGTTTGATCGGATCTGATACCGAATCTCGCATCCATGATATTATCCACGTCAAGGAGTACGAATACAGCTCGTACAGGTGGCAAATTACCTTTCCAGTGCATGCATGATTGAGTGAGGTTTTCGAGCATTATATATATAAGAATGGAGCATAATTGTCCAGAGGAGTGATACTTGAGTGGGTATCTCACGAATCCTGATCTTGGCTTAATGATACTCGGTAAAATCTTTTCGGAAACCGAATTTCCAATCCGGAATGTCACCCACGTCAAGGAGTACGAATACAGCTCGTACAGGTGGGAAAATTATATTATAATCTGATCCTTTCCGTATGTGTCCGGTGCATGCATGATTGCGTGAGGTTTTCGAGCATTATATATATAAGAATGGAGCATGATTGTCCAGAGGAGTGATACTTGAGTGGGTATCTTCGCTAACAAGTATTATAGAATGGGTTTATACCCTTGAATAGGATCCCTACTCATCGCTATTGCCCGTGGCGCATTTGCGTTCTTTCGTGGTGGCTGCTGCCGTTCCATGGTCGGCCTTGTTGTTGTTGACGGCTTTGTCGGCGGTGACGGCCGTTGTTCCCTGCTCTGATTCTGGAGCTTCCTCAGTATCGCCGATATAGCTATATTCCCCTTGGTCGATACACACGTCTCCCATTACGGTGTCATGGGTGGCGTGGCACTGCACATTAGACTCTGACTCCGCCGCCTTCGATGGCCCCAAGCGCTTGAATTTTGGATCATTGGCCTTGATCTTGGCCAGGCACTGCTTGATGTATTCGAAGCGAAGGTTCAAGCCCCATTCTAGGATGTTGTCGACATCACGACGGAGATTGATGACGAACTCGGGGTCTGTGAGCGGATATGATTTTAAGAGGTGCATGTGGAAAGTCACCTTTCCTGTCGGCTCTGTAATAGCCCGGTGGATGAAGAGTTGCGCAAGATCTGGGGTTGTTATGTATATATATATATATATATAATAGTGCGTTATCAATCATGAAAAGGACTACTTCGTTCACAGTGAGAGATTTCTTGTCGATTGGTGTTGATTCCAGGAATTTCGCATTCTAATTGCAGTGCGAAGTGAGTTATGGCATGACCTGACGGCGCCAAAAGTGACATCGCATTGAAATGTTCGCAGTGTCAGAAAGCAAATAAACGTGCAGAGGCAAACGAAGCAAAACCGCAACCACTCCAAAGAAAGTTGTACGGAATGAGAAATTGGATATCCGAAGTCTTAAAATGTTGGAATATAACTCCCATTAGCTCCGGGAGGTATCATTTGTGAATATGTATATTATGACAGAGTACCAATTTTCTGTAATAATGCTGCTTAAGTGGGTATCTTCGCTAATAAGTATCGTAGGATGGGTTTTATACCCTCGAATAGGTTCCTTTTCATCATTAATTGAGTTGAGAGTTCTCACAACTTTCCAATCCTTCCCGGCCCTCCTCATGCTCGTGATAGTTCGTCCTCCGAGCCGTCCTCATCATCCTCCTCCTCACCAACTTCACCCCCATCGTTGTCGTCGTCGTCTTCCTCATCCTCGTCGTCGTCCTCGCCTTCCCCGCCCGTCGACTCCTTGCAACGCGGGTCAATCTTAGCCAACAGTTCCTTGATGTAGAACTTTCTTTTCAATAATCCCCAGTCAAGAATATTATCAATATAAGACCTCAACTTGGGGAGCTGCTCTCCTTTCCGTATATCAAATCCTTCCATCAGAGCCATTTCGTATACGACCTCCCTGCTTTTCTTCTTGTGCGCCCAATGCACGTAGATATCTGCAGCGACGACGTTCATGGCCATAGAGAATGCCAGACGGCCTTCATCATTCTCGTTATTATTATTCGCCAGTCCAGCCTTCTCCCTGAGCTTTCTCATGGAGTGAATGATTGCAGCGCCGTCTCGGCAGGCTTGGATCCTAGCTGCTTGGAAATCCGCACTGCCACTTTTGAATTCGATGACGAAGAACGGATACAGAATGTCTTTGGAAAAGTTCGAGATCCCCTCCAACCCAAGATTTACCAGTCCTTCATGTTGTCCAAAAGCCTTCTTGTGAAGCCCATATATAAGATCAGGCTTTGGGTTGAGGACATCGGGTAATTTGCGTAACCATTGGTCGAGTGCCTTCTGACCGGAACTATCTTTATATGGAACGCTACCCTTTAGGAATTGCTGGTTCCTGTTGTGTCTCAGACCACTGTCGTTCCACCTCACTGTCAACCATTCCTGTTGACATTCAAGTTCATCACTAGAATGCTGCTGGACTTTTCGGCTGTCGTCAACCAAGATTCTCCACATAACGTCCACAAAGGTGTCCTCATTTGAGAATTCCCGGTCCATGCGGTTCTCCAGGAAGTTATCGACGGTCCTCTCGCTCATAGCAGAGTCTCTTGACGACGTGACAAGATCTTGTGCTGCATTCATGATATCCATTCCAATTTTGCTCTTTATGGCCAAAATGCTGTCAATGTTCATGCCGTTGTAATGCAATATGTCAGTCTGTTTCCCGTGATCTGCAGTACTACTCTTGGCCATTGGCGGCTTGGAACTACTCGTGCCGCCATCCTCCGTTTTGCTCTTCGGCGGCATTGTGCCGTCCAGTAATGCCAGATTCTCCTTTGTGAGTGGCTGTGGCGTACAAGGATCGGCACTCTCAACCCTCAGTCGCTTTTCTGGCGTCTCACTCGCTCCATGCACCACAACCTCAGTCTGCGAACACTCAGCGTCAGCTACTACTCATAGAAGGACCATTCATGACTTACTTCCGAGTATGGTTCGTTGCCTCTCTTTCGCTTCTCACCCATCACATGTGGACCGATGTTGGAGGTGAGGTTGTGGGGTGGAGGGCAGGGTGCGGACGTGACTTTTGAGTGACAGAGCTTACTCAGATCTCAGGGAGAGAGCTCGCTCTAATAGCTCGTCGGCTGACAGAGTCTACTCCAAGACTCTGACTATGTAATGTATGAGGAAGTATAGATGTCGTGAGGACGGAAGGGACTGGTGGTAGGGATGTGTGGGTTTATAAAGTCGAAGTGATAATGAAGCCGCGCCTCAGATGTGAAGGATAAAGGTCGCTCCGTTCGTATGACAGGGTTGACTTCAAATTTCTGATTATGAAGTGCGGATAAGAAGTGATGTGAATGGTAGTGAAGACGGAAGAATGATGTGTGGGTATAATTGAGTTTGAGCGGAAGTAAGACCGCCCATCGCGCGTGGAAGCCGCCTGATCACGTGCAAGTATCCGTGCTTGCCATGCTAGAGTGAGGTGCTACACCCACGCGATGAAACACATGTGGAATACGTAAGCGGATGATGCGCGTTCGGTTTTGCTGTAGTATCGCGGGCTCCTTATTGAGCATGCCTATAGAGTTTTGTCCCTTTGACGTGTAGCAATCCAGCTTGTGTCATTCATCCAGCCCAGGGCTAGTTTGCCGTCTCCTTGCGCAACTTGCTCGTAAGAACTCAGCAACACCTACAATCATGCCTCTACCTTTTGGGTACTGTTCCCCTTATGCAATGGCAATTGAGCGAATCAACCCGGTCTTCTGACATCTCTAGGTGACCTTCATCCAGCTGCGGCGACTGACACGCTATCTTGACTGGGCTTCATCTGCTCTCCCTCGGCGGTAGGGATAGCTAGTGACATAGTGGAGATTGGCGAATTTTTGATCTCGGACAGCGGTGCTCCATGCTTGATGGGCAAGGGAGTTGGCGTGTGTTGTGGTTCAAGTACGTGCGGTCGCCATTTTGCAAGGTGTTTTGCCGCTGGTGCCCTGGCATCATCATCTACAGAGAGGCGTCAGAAATTGTAAGGATGAGAATGGTAGCAGAAGACCTACAGTTCCGCCATAGATCCTCCAGGGCATCAAGAGCTATATCGCGAGCTGGAGGTTTCATCATGATCAAGTACCTGATACAAGTCAGAGAGTGTGAAAAATTTGATGGCAACTGGGAAGAGGCATACAGCAAAGTAGTCACAGCCAATTGCACCCTCTCAGGATCCTTAGCTAGGGCCTTCACTCGTTCAAGTACGTCTTCGTTGACCTCAGGGATCTCTCCGAGGAACCTTGTCAATAACTTGTCCTTAGCGTCCAGGTAAGGCACGATACTGTCCAATACTTTCAGCAGCCAAACCTCGTAATTTCCTTGAGGTTGCGTTGTCATTTTGCTCCCCATTCCTTGCCCAGCACCTTGCACTCGATCATTGAACCATTCTTCGCTCAGCCATGCGATGGCTATAGGTATCCGAGGTCGAAAGTCCTCCCTGATGAATTTTGCTAGAGACTCTCTAATGCCGTCACTCAGACTTGATGAGACCCCGTGCCTCTTCACCAATGCTTGGGATTCCTCTCCTCCGCTCCCTTCTCCAAGCAACCCTGTAGAAGCGCGTGTTGCGAGCCTCGTGATAACGGTGACCCAAGCTTCTCTATCATAGTTACTCCCTGCAAGCCTGTTAAAGCCTGACTTTTGCCTCTTTGCAGTTGATGGCTCTTCCAAAACGTTCATCACGCTGAATACGCGGCTGATCGTGATTTTCCCTAATTGCATCGTCTCTTCTGCAGTCAAGGGCGGAGGTTGCGGAAGTTTGAAAGGGCCTAATGCCACCTCCGTGGGCGCCACTAGTGAGTCATCCAACGGAAGAGCATCAGCTTTGTTCATAGCTTGCTCCATGTCTTCAGTAGGCTGGAAGTCCGGCTCATAGTCTTCTTCATCATCTCCAAGAGCGCCGACTTGTGGCAGTGCGGGATATGCTTTGGCAACGGAGTCGTACCGAACTCGGACGTGGTGGATTGCTTGGTCAAAGGCTTGCTGGTCTACCTTTTGAAGTACCGGTACAACGATCCTGGTCATCAAATCCAATGGTATAGGCGTGACGTCGAAATTAGTGAAGGCTGGGTCTTTGGTGAGGGTGTAAAGGTCCTTGAAGCTGTTTGGCCCGGGTGGAAGGGGTGCATAATCTGCTCGTTCAGGTAGCCCGGCTCCAAGACGTCTCCGCTTGGCACCGTCAAGACCATCTGTAGATTCGCTGGGCAACTCTCTCTTGCGAGTGCTACCTTCATCGAAGATGTCCATACGCGCCTGAATGAGACGGTCGACGTAAACTTTGATACGACCTGCCATTGGTGAGTTTTCATTTCTGGGGATCTCATTAGCATTCCGAGCCCTCTAGTATGAAAATCAGAAGCTGGTACCTTCGATATATATTCATGAGGAATGCCCTAGTTGTCCTTTCCATAGCCTTGATCTGGACCTTGGCTTTGGGGCTCATCGGCGAGTTGGCTTGCTTCATTGGGTTGAAACTTAGTATGGTAGAGAGTATCTTGTTTGCAATAGACGGACGAGATCGCAGCAGGTTGCCCAAGCAATTCAGAGTTGCGGTGATCAATACAGCATTGCTACCACCACAGTATCAGACTTAGTTCCTTGCACGTACAGTGATGGCATAGATACCTATTCTCTTCACTAAAAACGTTGAGAAGTCGATCCAGCAAGCCTGATGCTTCAGGTTCCAGACTTGGAGGTGGTATCAAGGGGTGATTTCGAGGGACTAGGGAAATGGATGTCTCGTTCTGTTCGGGCCGCTGATATCGAGCATAAGCATTGGTCCTGACTTCTAAGATAGCATCGAGATACACACCCTCGGATCTGCGACAACTCCAGGTGTCTGCACCTGAACGACCCTCTGCACAAACTTGATGCAACATGTTCTGACCCCAGTTGGTGCAGAATCCCATCTTTTCAATATATTGGACTTGATCGAAGCCATCTGATTCCATACGGGTACATCATGCGGATTTGCAATGCTAAGAAATCAACATCAATCAAATCACTGCCCTTCTCCTAGATGACCTCTCCCGCGGCAGCTACTTCGAGGCAAGGTAATGCCTGTCTACGGGGGCAGAGGCAGATTTGCACGTACATATATCGAAAAACGAGACTGTAGATACTGGCAGCAGTCTGCACAACGTTCTTCACCACCCCAGTATCTTCCCCGGGTATCTCCAACAAATCCTTCAATGTGCCCAGTACTCCCACAGCCGAATTCTCTTTGGGCGCGGACGTGAAGGCTGGGCTGGCGAAGGTTTCGGCCAGGAATTCAGCTCCCCATCTTCGTAATTCAAGTCGTGCGTTAGCCCCTACTATGGGTAGGATGATTGAGACGATCTGGGGGTAAAGGGCAGCGTCTGCGAGGACGATTTTACGTGCTGCTTCGAGTTGGGTGAGCTGGTCTGGGAGGGCGAGAGCCATTGCGTAATTTGTCGATGTCAAGTAACGGAACGCGGTCAAGAAAGGAAGGGGTTGGTCGGGAGGACTACAAAAGGGCAGATGTCAACGTGACATTGGAGGAATGAGAGCTAGCCGAGGTCCTCGTTGCTTCGAAAATCGACGACGAGGTGAAGAGTGGCCTAAAGGTGATTTTGTTCTACGACGAATAAGGAATGAAGGGGCATCGCAGAGTGAACGGTCGATGAGAAGTGGTCGATCTTGCAGTAAAGCTAATGCCGATCTGAACTCGCGCTAGCAAACTTCCCGCAAACGGGGAACTACTTTCTCTTCAGCTTTTCAACATCGCACAATCTACACTACCACCCAAAATGGGCATGTACGTAGAGCCCACACTTTGAACATGCTTCACTCTAATGGATGATCCTCAGACTCCCTCGATCAAGTTACTATGACAAACACAATCGCCAATCTGCGGCCCTTCTCCGCGCTCGCCAACCCTACCTCATCAAAAACATGATTACCGGCGTCTGCCTCTGCGCTTTCACTGTTGGTGTCTGTGCGTCTCGGCTGCCTTTCTAATTCTTTGTACTAGAAGATGGAGGTCTGGCGTATGCTAACCATACATAGACTCGTGGACCATCAATGCCGTAGCTCAGGACGATTTCTCTGATGTCCCGATCCCAGATGCGCCATCACAGGCAGCACACACGCCTCATACGGGAGTGGAGAAGGCAGCCAGTGGGGCAGCGTTAGATCAGCGAAGAGAGGAAACACGTGCACGGTCATAGGAAGCATGGACAATTGAGGGTCTGGTTTGTAAAATTATACGGCGAAGAATGAAACTTGTGGGGCTTTAGGTGTGTCGAGAGAGGAGAGCTGCACATTGGCGTATCACTGATTGCGGCTACAAATGGCGTTGTGGTATGGGTACGCGAAATAGCATGAGACTCGGAAAACGACCAATATCACCTCTTCATTCAAAATGTCACAAACCCTCTGTTCTTACTCGTTAGGCGTACGAGATGAAAGAAGAGCAAAGACAAGTCCTGGCGAATAAAGGTAGGAAAGTCAGCCCTTATAGTCTCGATTGTGACATGAACACATGAAAATTAATCAGGGGATAAATTACAAGCTGGCATACTTATACAAAGGATCAGGCGTTCGACAATATCTATCAGACCCGTCATCCCACACACTATGCGTCAAAACCCTCGTATGCATACCAGTGCTGCCAAATCATATGTGCTAAACTTTTTTTGATTGTCGTCTCACAAGACAGCAAAAGTTACGCCGAAGATCATGGCAAATACGCTTCCATTCATGCCCAGCATATTCGCAATACTCGATGCCGCCGTGGCAGTTGCCGAGGTTGTCGAAGCACGCGTGCTGCCTGACGATAGATCTGCTGAATTAGCACTTCCAGTTGAAATTCCGTCGCTTCCCGGACGTGCTCCCTATACCCATTGCTGTCATGGCCGTGGCCGCCCTATCGAAAGTGCTCTCCTCCGGGGTTTTAAGCTCTAAAGTATAATCACAACTTGCATGTTATAGTTCAGGTTGCCATCAGCAGTGATCTTAATCGCTCGATACGACCGCCTCATCTTGTGGGCGGGGAGAGTGAAGGTGTACGAAACAGGATGAGGGATGCTGACTATAGAGACAGTTGGATCAGTCGCGCGTTCTCAGAGATCGCTTTCACGGTGCCCTCATTCAGGCTACTTTCAGTGGCACTGCGTAAGGTCAGAGTCATAGGGTCATTAATTACAGGATCTCAGGTGACATTAGATGTTTTACAGGCCGTGGCCATGTAGCTATAAGGAACTAAAGGGAAGGGTTTGTCTGCGCGATAGTCGCTGTAACGACGCATCTGACAATGATACATAGTGCAACACGCATACCATAAAGCACGCGCTGCTCATGTTAGCTCTTCAAGGCACGTGGCTTCGGCAAATTGAAATGCTTGCAATATGTTGTGGCAAATAGTGACACAGTGGTCGTACGCAAAGATAGAGGCAAAAGGAGTCAGATGCAAATTGATGGCCTGAGATAAATAACTTACTTTAAGTAGGTCAACATGGCAGCCGCGCGCTGAAAAGCCTAAGACGGGTCGGACCGTCGGAGACAAATACCCTAGCCCCCGTGCTCCCTGCGTGCCTGGTTGCCTGGCAACCTGGGTCGTTTGATCTATGCAAGCTGACTATGGTACGATGGCGATGAACATGGGTTGAGATGCCCTACGACAATCACGTCCTCTAAGAGAACGTTCGACAAATGTTGAAACATTGGTCGAAGTCTCACGTCGCCGCTCCAAATGTCGTTTAGCTTTGGCTTTCACAGTAATGATATTGAAGAAAGCGCCGAAGAAGTCGTAACTGACCTGCCTGAGCCCGCATCGCAGTGGCCCTCTGAAGTCACAACACCAAAGCATCATGATCTAAAGTCCTTGGTAAGAAGGTTGCTCTCTTTTCATAAGTCCTTTGCCTGCATCGTGGCTGCAACCTTTATCAGTATTAAGTTGAGGATTATGGCGCCTGCACATCGATACTCTACGTGTACGTGTGTCGATCCAGATTTGTATCGCCAAATAGAGGTATTCATCCTGTCGCGCACAGTCTCTGACTGTCGCAGCTGAGAACGCTACCTTCAAAGATCTCTTACTCCACAATTCAAATATCTGGCTATGGCAGTGTCCCAATTCGTATTCCTCGCCGTGAGCTTTTTGACATACGAGCGCAACTGATGGCCGAGGATACCTCTGAACAAACTTGTGTCGTGGGCCTCTCGACAGACGATATTACCCCCAATGTCTACGAAGGAGGTTTCAAGACTTGGGAATGTTCTATAGATCTCGCCAATTACATCCTTGTAATGTTACGTGCAGAGAATTACTCGCTTGCTGGACGGCACCATTTTGCTGAGGTAGAACCCGATATCAGATGCTGTTCGATGTACAAGGCTGAAGCTCTTCTCTACAGGTTGGCGCAGGAACGGCTCTTCCAACACTAGTCCTATTTCATCAGTTGTTCAAGCATCCAGATCCTGTATGGACAGCCATTCACATTTCCGTTACAGATTACAACCAAGCCGTACTAGAGACTACTACTATACCTAATCTACTTCTCACCTGGTATTTCGCGCGTTACAATCTTTCCCCTTCACGAGAGGGCGACCTCGAGATCACAGAGGATGTTCTCGGTCGCTTCCAGAAAGATCTATCGGACAGAGCGATCCATATTTCTGGTTTATCAGGCAGTTGGAATGACGCGTTCTGTGACCTTCTTGTGCCCTTCGATGGTCTGCGACCTCCGAATACCATGCAAACTCTGGTTTTAGCAAGTGAGACGATCTATTCACCTTCATCGATCCAAACATTCACAAAGCTACTCTTGAAAACTTTAAAATGCGCTCAAACTGCTGGTGGACGAGCGACGGCTCTGATAGCTGCAAAACGCGTCTATTTCGGCGTTGGTGGTGGAGTCGACGAGTTTCTTGATACCTTGGGAAAATTCGATGGGAGAGCAAGCGTTGCCTGGGAGTCAATGGGTTCCGGCGTCGGTAGGGTAATACTGGAACTCATCACAGAAGGCCAGATGCTGGCTGATCCGCTGTAATCTGGAGTCGGAACTCCTACAAAACAAGGAAAATCTCTATACAATTCAGAGCCTACCTGTGGTCGTCTTACGGTATCATCATTTGAAACCTATTATTTCCCCATCGGTTTCATGCCTGAGCAGGCTCATCGGGATTTGTTTCAAGCCTAGCAGATGACCCGAAAGGTTCGCTTAACCCAGCGCATCCCACAACCGTGGTGCATGTCCCACCACCATGATTTTCTTTCCGGCCAACATCAAAAGCTCTTCGTTAATTGTAGGCCTCTTTCAATGACCTTAGAGAGCTGATGAGTGTTGCAGCATGCTATTACCTGGCTACATTTCTGAACGCTCCTTGCCATACGGGCCGGACAACTTCTGGGCTACTCATTCATCACCATCCATGGAGCGCTACCAAGGCTACAAGCGACATCCCATGTTTTAAAACCCTCGAATGACCAACGAAGGCGTGAAACATCGTCACCTGATGGGACGGGTAAATTAAGGCTTGGTAAATGTCATACCTTGGAGGCGCATCAATTGCTCCCTTGATTCTCCCTACTATGCCCGCATTTTGATCCCATGAACCTTCTCCGCAATACAGTTAAGACCAACTCGCGCGGCTAACACGTCTAGGACATCCATTTGAAGAGGTAGAATCACTAGCGTCACAAGACATGAATCTCTTCCATCAGTTTCTCTCTGTTGTCATATGTTTTCATCGTTGAGATACTCCTTCGCAAAGTTACTCCAAATACTGTCATCATTCACCCTACCTATTCTCGGACCGTGAACACGCTCGGGGGACCCAAATCATCATGCCACACCTTACTCTGCTCCTCTCTCGGAGCGTGCTATTGTCCTGCCTCTTCATACATGCAGCGCTCACCGCCAACATGCAGGCAGCTTCACAGGCCAATATTGTTCAACCTTCAATGGTGGCTCCAGAATCATCTGTTGCAGCAATAACTTCCGCATCGCAGATAACTCCATCAACGATACCAGCAAACGGCGATCCCTGTGGTCCCGCATACCAGGAAAACCCCAATTTTCCCAACACTTGTGATCTTGTTCCCTCCCTCGTCACGAGCCCCGCCCCTTATGGAATAAATTGCACGGCCACCATCGACGTGGTCAAGTATCCCAAATTGGCGGTCAAATGGTTCAATGTCGAAGCTTCCATATACAACATTTGCGTTAAGATGGAGGACTCCCGTACCTTGACAGGCAAATGGATTTGGTCCATGCTTGCCCCCAGTGCTGCGATAGGTTTCTTCCTTCCACCATTCCAGAATTCTGCAGCCAGGCCGTCAATGAAGAGATGTTTGCAGATCTTTGCGGCGATGAACAACACTTGTGCGACGACGACGACTCCGTCGGATTATGGAAGCATCAATCTGAGAACTTTGCCGGGGATCGATGCGAGTTTTTTCGGTGGCGGAGCCAATGTGGGCAAAGGACCTCCGAAACCCACTTATTTGGAAGATGGTAGTGCGGTTAATGTAGGATATACAAGTTTTGCTATCAGCAATGTGATTCATTAGTGCGGACATGGTGCGAGTCAGGTGAAAGGGACTGTCGATGGGGGAAAGGGTGATGTGAGGATGGGATCGCGAGTGCGTACCACATTGGCTGTCAAGGCTGATTTGATGGACGGGGATGTAGGATTTGAGATTGTGGTAATCTTGGCTGGGTAGTCTCTATTTGATGCTGCCTGGTACAAGATATGGGATCACGTTCAAATTGCTTTCGTATATCGTACCAATATTACAAGGCCTGGAGTAATGCTTTTACCTCATCCTTCCACTGTCAAGCTCGTGGTGAACGAGTGAGGCGGATCACAGGCCGGTGATCCTCGACCAACTCTGTCCGACTTCCCAAGACCTGCAACATCATCACGTGCAGCTGGCAACTTCCGTGGGAGGTATATACATTATCAGATCAGTATCCGTGACCGTGAAATTCGCCTGCAAGGTGTGAGTATATTGCTATGAGCTTGCGCTCTGACTGTGAGCTGCATGTTCACGATTTTCTGGGCATTATAGTACTCCGTAGAGAGTGTGCAATAATACACCGTCACCGAACCTGAAATTCGGTGGACAACATCCTCAGTGTTTGCGGAGGAATATAGGGCGCTGGTGTCTTCTTCTCTCTGGTCTAAGGGCTAGGATTATTCTAGACTAGCTTCTCATCTCCTTGGCGCGCCCCTGAGATAACAGTCATCGAGACCGCGGAAACGCAAGCTCAGACATCGTGAAAAGCAATGGCAAGCGTCACGACTTTCCCTAGTTGTCGGTGCGTACTGGTGGGCTTTGTGCCTCCGTACATCTCTGCTTATACAAGCCCAACGTGAGCTATCTCTTATTATGTCAGGATCCCTTGACGACTCCTCGCCTTTCTCTCCCTACCGCTCAGACGGGAAGTTGTATGGCTTCGTCTGCGTCGTAACGGGAGCAACGCAGCCAATCGGACAAGCAATTGTTGCAGAACTTGCTAGTATGTGATCAATAGCCAGTCAATACTCACTGGCTAACGCAAAACTTTCACAGCTCATGGCTCTGCTTGCATCTACGCCTGTACACGGGCCCCCAATGAAGACACCTCCGACCTTATCTCGTCTCTCAAGAAGACCTACCCCAATGTGAAGATAATACCCTATCCTCTCATTGCTGCCGACGAGCAATCAACCCTAGGTCTGGTCGACGACATACTAAACGCATGGGGTCGTCTTGACGTATGGGTATGCAGCTCCGGCTTGCTAGGCCCACCGTCAATCGACATGACGACGCCCTCAGACCTTCAGAAATGCTTCGAATCCAACAGTCTCGCGCCATTCTTTGCGCTCAAATATGCTCCGCCTGCGATGGGGAAGTTGGCTTCGAAAGGAAATTATCCCAATGCGGCGCCAAAAGATCAGAAGTATGGGAGTATCATTGTGGTATCTTCGGTGGCTAGTACATACGGAGGTTGTTGGGGCCCATGCTACACCATGTCGAGCCATGCGGCCCTGGGTGTGGTACGGGCAGGTGTGGCGGTCCTGAAAGGCGAGTAAACTCCAGCTAATGATGGTCTATTGAGGATTTTGTGATGGCTAAATTGGTTGGCAGGCTCTGGAGTTCGAATCAACTGCATCTCCCCAGGGCAAATCGACGTTGGGATTGATCTGAAGAGCTTTGACATGCGAGGCATGAAGTCACAGCTGCCACCAGCGAATCTGCAATCAGCTGAGGTTATCCACAATTATTCTCCGCAAGTGTGGCAACCACTAATAATACATGGCAGTCACAGAAAGAACACATCGGCCTCGAGCGTGCCGGCACGCCAACGGAGGTTGCTCGGGTCACCGGCTTCTTGGCGAGCGGCTTCAGCAGCTACATGACGGGAGCCAACATGGTTATCGACGGCGGTGCTTCGTGAGTCTAACTTCGATATGTCTTTATCGGCCCTGTCGAAAGCTGACGTCGCTTTGTCTGGCCAGTGTGATGATGCCCCTCACGGTTCCAGTATAAAGCTTTCGGGCTACAGACTGATAGAACTCATTAGGACCTTCTTAAGATAACAAGCTCAGAAGCCCGCTCATACTTGACACCAAATGGATCAAAGTACCTACAAATGCATCTTCGCTCTTGTGAACCCATGTTTCCTTCGATCGTCTCCTGCACTTCCTCCACTCACAATTTTCTTCATGATCAAAGATCTCCCCTTCATTAATCATGAGCTTCTTTTCCCATATCCCGAGCCAAAATCGCCAATTCCATAGTCCCTGCTCAATAAGCTACGATAATCTGCCTGTCCAGGCCCAAAGTGATCAAATAGACACTTTTGGCCCTTTTTCTCAAAACGCATACAGTGGCTTTCCGAAACCACATACCTTGAGAAGCCCTCTGGTTGAACACCTCACCATAGAGTTCCGATCCGACTTTCCAGCCAAAACGGTGTAGCATGCTCTTATCAAGGAAAAGTCCGACGACAACCATTCGGTGAAGCCTGATGTGAGAGGTTGGATCCGGTAACGGCAATACTCCTCTTAGAACTACTCCATCAGGATAATGGCAAAGTCTGGTTTGGGGGTCATGTGATGTCAGGTGAGGATCAAATCTTGTTAAGAGCGAGGTAGGAATTCCCACATGTTTAGATCTCTCCCGGATTATACCAGAGCTTTTATCAAACAACGGCGATATGAACCACGGAGAACAGCCACCGGAAACATCAAGGTATAACCGACTGCATCTCACATTATCAATTAAGGTTCATCTTGAATGTTTCCTCCTAACCCCTCACCAACCCCCCCCAAGAGTTCCAGTAACGTACCGTCAACGAAACTTCAAAGCTCAAACCTACAGCGTGCTTCTCTCCTTCGCCTACCTCAATCCCTAGACATCCGCGAGGATTGTAAACTTCAACAGCAATCTCCGCAACGCAGCTTCCACCATTTGAGATTGCCTTCAGCAGCCACTGCCTTTTTCGTGATATTTGACCGGACAGTTGAAATGCTTTGATGGGATGGATCCTACATAGCGCCCAATGGCGATTTTCCTCAGCGTATATCCCATATCCTACGCCTACATTCCATTATCATCATCAACCCGAAGGGCCGCAGCTGTTCATGAACATCCATCAACAACCCTATCCTATCCTATTCTATCTCAACCTCTGTAGCCGGTCCCGTTCGCGCTGTGAGATCTATCTCCCCACTCCCTTCTGCATCTGCCTCTGCGTCTTTTCGAGCGTTTCGAACGTCAAGTCATCCTCGCGGAACTTTTAATTTCAAGGTCAGATGATGGATGCTGTGGGTATATACTTTGGCGACGCGGATTCGGGATGGTGAAGAGCGGAGTGGTGTTGTGTGGTATCATGTTGTGCTGTGCACGAGCATGTGATGTCAAAAGGAGACGCTGGTGAGTACATGAAATCCGCAGCGAATGCCATTTCTTCCTTCGTTGGCCCTGATAGCGGATCTAGCCCTGCTCGCGAAGAATGTCGATTAGATATCCGTCGGCGTTGCTTTTAGGGTGGCTATCCGTGAGTGTGTACATCTTCAGCTATCCGTCCATCAGCCTCATCCCTACAGCACCGGCCCATCTTCCTTCGCCTCGTCCGTCTAAAGCTATGGCTCTCACCTAGGCCTATCTATAACTACGCTGTATCAGACGCAGCCGTGCATCTTTCAATGGCGTCGTCGCTCGTGTATGTACAACTATTGGGTTATCGATATTAGAGCGAGATTTCAAGCTCACCTTCTCTCAAAGTACGCTTATGCTGTATGTATCACGTCATCCTTTTTCCTACTTCGAAGAATTAGGCGCAGTTCATCCACGTCTCGCTATTGATAATAGGCCGCGGCGATGTTTGCTTGTGAGGATGTGTTGTGGGGCCAATGTGTGTTTTTTGGTCTTGAATAGCACTATCGAAGTTTCAATAGTACTCGTTGGGAATCCAGGTGGTGTGATGTGGAAGGGGGTCAATACGAGGACCTTAATGCCTTGAACGAGGCAAAGCCATCCGCTCTCATGGGAGACGATCAGTGTGACCCTGCTGGTACGCATGGCCAAACAAATCTGCAGAAGGGGAAGATTTCTAGGATGAGCCACAGTTCATAACCGTGATAATGGTACTATATATTCGTTCTTCGTCATTGGGTATATAATCAGGCAAACCGACTCCCTTTTCCGAGACCCTACTTAGCATACGTCCGCGTCGTGATATCCACCGATGGTTCACCTTCAACAACTTCCGTCACAGTCACCACCCCGTTCTTGACCTCCGCTTTGTGCCGATCGACTGATAACAAATTTCGGTCAGGATCGGCTCCTTTGGTGGCACATTCAATATGACCGGTAATGTTATCTTCTTTCTCGAACTCCTCGGGTGGTGGATGCCACCATGTGTCCGCCTCTTTCGTACCGAACAGGGAACCGCCGAACCATCTCCTCAGGGTTCGCACATGGACGTTCAGGAAAAGTGGCCGCATCAGGGGTAGACAGGCGCAGACTATGCCGACGCAGGGCTCTACAGATGCCCATGCGAGAGGCGCGGCGTTCATGTCTATGAGCGTGTCAACGCGTTGTATGGGAGCATGAAGAGCGAATGAATACTTACATTTCGGATCATGGTTATGGTATCGAGGGGCGGCAACCGAGTAATTCAACCTCACCGCACTGGCAGCTAGGCAGAAAATGCCAACCCCAAACATGCCCACGACCGCCAGCTTTTGCATCACCGGCAGATGCAACTGCCACACAGGCCGTATCGGCAGACTCAACAGTAACACGTTTGTGAGCGAATTCAACGCTGCCGTCACTATCCTACCCGCCTGGGCATGCAAGCAAGTATCCTTGGGATTTGCGTCCCAAAAACTCTGCACCGGCGTACAGCGAAAGATGACGCTGAAGAAGGCGGCGGCTGTCCAGAGGAGGAGGAAGGCGTGGACGAGGTGGAGACACAGCCGAAACCGTGGATAACCGGACCCGGCGAAGATGCGGGCTAAGAGGAGAACGTTTGAAAGTTTGACGAGGTATGTGCAGATTGTCCAGGTTATCTCGATGGAGAACTGCATCTTCAAGACTCTCGTAAGATCGGTCGGGTGCAGCTCGAGGATGTAGAGCAGGTGGTGATCCATGCCAAAGTGGGCGCAGAGTATCAATTCGATACAGAGGATGTAGGTAATGAGCTGCAGTAAAGTAGTCCAGCATTAGCAATGGAAGACTACAAATCTCTTGGATCGAGATTCTGACCAAAGCAGCTATCAGCACCAAGTCGTTGGCTTGCCATGATGCCCTCGTTGTCTTGCTGGCAATCATCCGCAGAACGACGAACACGGTTGCAATGGCTGGGAGGACGACATTAACGGCGACCATGCTCGTCGAAGAGCTCTGCTGTATGTGTGCGGACTGATAATTGTCCTTCGCTGGAGGCAGCGAGCCTGCCATAGCTGGCTTGTTTCAATCGAAAGACTATGACGTTGGCGAACAACGATGACCATAGTGAAGACCACAACCCCCTCCATATATCTCCCCTGCAACTCATACTATTCGCCATAATCCCGCTGCCGTTATGTAGGTCAAAGCAAAGTAGACCAAACCAACCTTGGGCGATAACAGACCCGGTCCTCGTGTTCGACCATGACATGACGCTCTCCCGTCATTAATCCAACTAAATTCTCCGATCCTCATCTCAGACGCGTTGAGACGAATGGAGCGCTTGCAACTCGGACTCTCTCCACATTTCGCGTAATGGTTAGTGTGCTTGGTTGCTTGCGCTAGAACATATATCCGGGGAAGGTGTCCAGGACTAGGCGGAGATCGGATTTCCGTGATGAATTTCCCGGGTGGGGAGGGGGCTAGAAGGGGGACAGATGCGCTAGAATGTTGGGAAAGGCTAGGAGATTGTGGGGAGATCCTACTTCCATGTTGCGCTTCCTTATGACTTGCTTCAATGCTGGTGGTTCGGATGGTCAGGCTTGGATAGGCTGCAGTGATTTGCCGACCCGACGATACGGATCCTTGGAGTAATCTACCATTTAACGAGTATGTTCAAGCCATCGTTGATCAATATGAGGTCGAAACAAAGGTTGGCGGACCTGTAGGATTGAGCTGTTCAGGAGTCGTGGATTTGTGACTGGTTTCTTCCGTTTGGGTTATGTCGTTGATGGTGTGGGATGGCGCTATCGGCAGATTGTGCATCTGGCGACCGGTTGGGGACGGCGAAGGCTTCGTCTATTAGGAATAGAGGTTGCCGAATTGCTTCATATTTCACCCAGGGATTCCCGCTGTTTGAGTTCCACCACCGTTCAAGGAGTCGATCCGTGATATGATCTCCCCTTTTCTCCTGCGTTACTTTTCGTTCCCATCTCTTGTCTTTGCCTTTCTTTGAACCCCTGAGTGTCAGACGGTAACAACTTGAGGATTCGGTACACATGATTCAGCCTGGTACGATGGTACACGATGGAATGATTTATATGGCCCACAGCCATCGATAGGCTACCTACTCCTTGGGCTTCGACTAGCGATCTTATCCCTCTTGAACCCTGGTCCCTCACCCTCCCACACCCTCAGTCCACTACCCTTCATGATTTCCAAAATTTCCCAGAAAGGTGCCCATTTTTCGGTGACACTACCAGCGAGGGACAGTCTATCGAAGAAAACCTCCTCCGTGCCATCGAAAAGCTCCCTGTCATGCAGCGGCGAAATTGCGATCGCCAGTGTGAACAAACTTCTGCAACGTTCGCGCATAGCTCTCATATTGCTCACTACCTTCTCTGCATCTATGTCGGTGAATGCAACATCGAGAGTAAGTATCGATGTCGGGAGAAAGGCTAGAAAGGACGAATCAATGTTGCGGCAGCCTACGCGGAGGTAGAGCAGATGAGGCAATTGGTCGAGCATGGCACGCAGGCTTGACATGGGGGAGTTGAATTGGTTTGGTCGCCGCCTTCCGAAAGACATGGTGATGCCCAGGTTTTGCGGATCCTCATTGAAGGAGTAGGTACGAGCGAGATAGAATCCCGAGTCTTCGAAGAAGCTTGCTGGGAGACCGGTGACGTTTTGCTCGAGCGAAGTCTTGTTCGACAATTCGAGTAATTTGGAAAAGTATTGGAGGAGCAGCGGAGGAATGGCTTCGTCCATTGCCATGACCGCATGGGTCACTGGCCGTCCGTGGAGGTCAGGTCGATACTCCCAAGATTCAGCCCTGCTGCTGAGGCCTGGTCGTAGCTTCTTAGCCCATGCTGTAGCAGAGATAGCCAACTCATTCCCAACGTGTGGGTCATGTACTAGCATATCGTCGTCGAGCGTAGCCCAGATCATGCTAACGTTTGCGTCTTGTTCAAAATCAAAGGTGAGGGAAAGAAGCCTTGGCAATGCTCGCAATGCTGCGTCCCATGCCAGCATCCTGTCCTTGACATATTTGGCCTCATTGAACCGGAGCAACAGAGAAGAAAATCGAATAACGAGATGCCGGATACAAGCGCTGTTTCTTGCTCCGATGGTGCCAAGCCAGCGGATGATCTCGTTGGGATGACAGACGTTGATACAAACGGTCTGGTAAAGAAATGGGGTTACTTCATTGCGAACCTGACGGCAGATTCGTAAGTAGCGATGCAATGAGCGAGGCTTTAATGTGTTCGCTGTTGATGCCGTTGCCTGCCGAGACGCCGTGAATCCTCTAGAACACCACGCCTCTTCTCTATGGCATGTGTAGGCATAGATTTGGTCTCTCAGCTCACGAGGAAGACCGATCAGGGAGGCCATATCTGCAAAACCTAAGGAGCAGGGGCCTGGTTTGCTCCTGATATAATTCCTTGAAGTTGTCGCCTGTGCTTCGATAGCTGCGGCATACATGAGGCCGTGCTATTTTTAACACTCCAGATCTGATAGGGCTGATCACTGTGCAATCTTCCACCAAACAGCTATATTGGTCAACTTACATGCGCTATATTGGGCTTGCGCGTTCGATCATGCATGCAACAAGCCGGTAGATCGATATGACTGCCATCACGCTGACAAACAATGAGCCTTGCATCGTTTCATATAGAATATCCCATTACAGACTCCCTCATCCGATGAAACACCACCTGCACCAGTCTTGTGGCGCGATACAGTGGCAAGCCATTGAGTGCTAAACATCTGCAGCAAAGCACAAACGGCGACCTTGTAGTCGCTGTCGATCAAGTCAGTCCAGAGCAAAGCTCCTAAACCCAATAGTGTTGTTCTTCTGGTATCTCTTCATCCACTTCCAGATACACTGCTTCTCTCCTGCGCTTGTCCGCCTTGTTATCACTTTCAACGAGGTTAAGGCCAGACCAGACCAATCAGGCAAGCCTGGTACTTCAGCCTCAAAGGGGTACCTAACGAAACATGGTCTTGCTAATATCCTTGGAAATTCAAGGTAAATTTGGGTGCGAAGCAGACGTAGGCGGAAGTCGTCATATCTTGACTCCCTTTGCATTCTTTCGAGCTTTAATTCACGTCTAGACCGAATACGTCACGACCCGAAGACAGCGAGGATTTAAAGACATGAAGCCTTACATCGACAGATGTATGTCAGCCAGACCGACCTTCGATGCATTGAATTTGACAAGCACGAGGCAGGGGGGAAGCGCATTGTCGTCCAATAAAGCAAGAATCAAGGCGGAGGTAGAGTATCCTCGCTTCACTGCCTTCGATCCTCTGCAGCCGCAGGGCTTCTGGACGTTGGCGAACAGACGATTACCAACAATGGAACCATTGCAAATGCAACCAAGACGCAGATGGGCGGTCTGACTTACATCGAGATATCACCCCCATTAAGTAACGATGATACCAGTATCAAAGACCATGAAAGAACTACGTAGTAGCGTCCTTCCTCGTGGCGACATCCCTCCTCAAGTGCCTTATCACAGCTCTATTCGTCTCCCTCTCCGCCTTGAGTCCTTCGACCTCTCCCTGCAATTCTGCAATTCTCTCATCCTTCGTCTTGACCATTGCCCGCGAAATATCCCGCCCTCTCATGATGCCTCTTGTATAAAGAACATGCCTGTCGCATATGTTCTTAATTGCAGTCCTTACATCATGTGGGAAGGATACATTGGACATTTGTAGCGTGGTCAGGATCTCAGAGGCGAGTTCTGAGTCTTGGGTAGGGGGGATGTCTTTGTAGCGCAATGGTGTAGGCGATTCCGCGGTCGCAGGCGGGGCTGTATGAGCGAACAAGCCTTTTCCTGCCATTCCTCTTGCTGGCGTATTGAATAGGTCATCTCCCTCGACCCCGGTTGAGGGCGTTGGCCACACCCTGGCTGTACCGTCCCCACTCCCCGATGCCATATCATCATGTCTTCGTTTCCCAGAGGTAGAGAACATCTCCGTTTTCACTGCTTTCCTGGGGGTTTCTGGAGGTGGCATGCCATGATCACTGGATGCTTGATCCGCGATCTTCGCCATTTCGTCATCGTCGCTCGCGGGCCAGTCGTAGATGTCCTCCTCCGTATCACTACCTTGTGTAGATGCCTGAGTACCAAGTCTATTGGCTGAAGATGAGGGCGTAAGGTGGGACGTTTTCGATGGCGTGTACGGCGTTGTGATATCTGGACTTCCGTGCCTGAAACGGCTGGAAGTCTGAGGCGTTGCTAAACCATAGGACGAGAGCTTGATGGGTGTCTGAGGTGAGCTTGAAGTAAGAGGCTCGGTGCGGGAGTTATTCAGCACAGCAGCTGCTTCTCGGCCTTTAGCTTCATCATCCCAAAGGAAGAAGTCGCAGCGTTTTGGTTGAGCATTTTGGCATGTGTAAACTGTGATAATATCCTAGTCAGCCGCCCACCGGAGTGCAGCTATGCTAAGTCTTGTTGAACGTACACCATCGCCCGTGATTCTTCCCTCCGTTCTTTGTCTGGAAGTGTTGCGCGGGCAGACGAGGATGGCAGTTACACTGCCAGATGCCATCCGCGAAGAGTCCTTTCAACGGGACTTTTTTCACACCTACGACGAAGCCTCCTCGTCCCCGGCTACCTTTACTACGGCCTTTGAACATGATGAGTGTCGTCGTGGGGTAGAGACATGATATGTCAGTCCGCGGTTTTGCTCATCTCTTAGAACATCTGTCAAGAAAGCATTAGTCTTCGTAGATGCTTCGCCAGCATTGTATAATGGTTGAGTCTCGTTGGGGAAGGCAAATTGAAGATGGTCGTTGCCATGACGATGACTTGGGACTAGTTCTAAGGCTACTGCAACCCTGCTCACTCCCTTATACTCATGATATGGATCATTCGTATACATGAATGATAGACGAACGAGAGTATTGGGCACATCTTCTAAGCTAAGGCTTAGCAAGGCATGAGCTTGTATCATATAGAATAGTCTTCATCTTGACCATATCGAAGGATACTGTTAGAGGTGGACTGGTGTTCCATATTAATTAGCGGTCTAAAAGGTGCATGGATGCTATTCTAGTTTCATGAATGGAATAGAAACTGGAGGATATGCTCATGCTGGACCAGTATCCACTATCAACGCTCTGTTGGTACAAGGCGCGTACCAATTTCACAGATAAACGATAGCTTGCATGGAAAGGCAGTATGGTTGGCCCTCAGACCGTTCCTGAAGCATGCCTTGACATAAAGCCCGAGTCTCCTGTCATAACGAGTGAACAGGATGAGAGATGTGTTTCATAGAAAAGAAGTGGACAAGTAGGGAAGAGAGGAATGGGAGTTGAGCAGGGGTTTCGCGACGGCAGCAGGCTTCAAGTAGATCATTCCCTGCAGAGCTAGAAAACTGGCAACTAAGATCTTTATCTACACAGTACAAACAGCAACGTCCCTCTGGTTGCGATTTGCTTCACCAATGATCACGTCTCGTCAGCAAACCCCGCACTGAACTGACAGCTCGCTTGTGGAGCTTGGAGGAAAGAGGATGGACGGTGAAGTCAATAGGATCGGAGTAATCTCCTTCCCTGCATGAATCGGATAGAATCCCAATTTCAGCACCCGCTAGCACTGGAGGAGACCGCCAAGGCCAAGCATGCCGATGTCTTTTAGAAAAGGACATTAATGGGGATGAGGATAGCAGCTTGCTATGGGATCGATCCTGCATATTGTTCGTTGATACCCTAGGACGTTGATCGGGACGCTGTTCTGAAGTCTTGATTAGGCGGCCGGATTTGGTAGCCCTCAAGAGGATAACAACATAGACAGCAAGATCCATATCAACAATCGGTATGCGTAAAATATATGCATGGAAATGCTTTCCTGCAGCTTCAGATGGGAATGCTATCAGTCTATCATTGATACAGGGGCAAGGATTATTTCGACGGCGCATGCACCTAAATCCTCACACGGTTCTCTAAGAGATGCTAGCGAAATACAAGCGGCCCACCGTTTGTCACACTCAATTGGGACTGGACTTGTACCAGCAATGATTACGGATTATAGTCTCAACGCAGGTATTGCAATAGTGCACTCTGCACTACACATATCTGGTTGAACCAGCACCTTTCTGGAGATTTTGTGCGGGACTCATAGAACATGGGTGTCCCTCTGGACAGTGATTGCTATCGGCAAACCGTGACATTTAGGGCCATTGTCTTGAACAGCTTCATGACTTTGGCTCCCATGTTTATGGGACGGACGGGTTGCTGGAGATCTCCCGGAATGTCAAACGATGTGCGGAGGATTCTATTCGATCCTGAGGAGTCACAATATGGTGCGCTGGCTTCTTGACGGCGGCTTATAATCCAAGGGATACGTTCCAGAAGCTGCAGATCACAGGTAAAGGTCTGTATGGGGCTGGTGCCCCGATAATCTATCCAGTATCAGGAGATAAGGCATAGGTCAAAGCGTGTCGGAATATGCAGTGCTATGCAGGCGCAGGTGTCAAAGGTCCCTGCATGCATGCGCCACAGATGGGAGGAGCTGCAGAGAAGCCCCACGTTTTGTTCCCCTCCACCCTTGCTGCAAGTCACCACAACCGCCGTGCTACAGGTCCTCGAGATGATTTGCTCTCAAGGAACCCAAGCTGCGGCAGGGTTGGATTTTATGCCTGATACCGACTTTCTGGGTCCACAACGTTATCAACGGTTCGTGGGGGTCCTTTCTATAATATCCAAGCATGCATGCAATCTGATGTCCCTCATCGAAATCGCAATCCTCGAGCGAGTTCACAGGCTCTAATTATCAAACTTTGTATTTGACTTTGGACCAATATTCGTGCCTTGATGAGCCGAAGTTGAGATGGCGAGCTTTCTAGGCAGAGCACAATCATAAGCGATGTTTGAGGGGAGGGGTCTGAGGTGGTTAACAGTGACACCTCTGCGCCTCTCCGACTGGACCGTGCAGCTTTACCCACAACCGTAAAGTACGTTGCGGACAAGAACATCTCGATTATGTATCTTCTTGTTTACCAAGTGAGTCCGATTAGGTCGATCCTTTCCTTTCTGGCACGGTCGCAGCGGAGTTTGCACATATGCCCCGCTCCCAGGCGTTGTGCTGGTGAACTGAGAGTAACGGTCTTCTATTGCCCAGGTGAATGGAGGGGCTTATGAAAAGGCTTGATGCTCTGTCGCAGCCGAGGCGTAGTTATGATTCGGCAGCCAATGGTCAGAAAACCTCCTAGGTTGTGCGCTTGTTTTGAATTTTGATAGTACTGTAGATTAGTAGTGCTGTGGCGCCGGAAATTTTGCCAATAATGCCGGGTCAGGGAAGAATGACTATCTCATGAAAACAAGCATACTCCCGACCATTAGAATACTCTTCACCTTCCCCCGCTGTAGCATTGTCACCCATATCCCACTGTCGCTGAGGCAGTCTCCCTAACAACAGTGAAAGCATTGAACTCACTGATCGTGATCGACCGTTTCCGACTTTGGTAGAGTGTCTGTGCGGTGCCACTAGGACAACAGCCAAAGCCGGTTGTTCCTTTCCCCACACGCCTGACAAGTATTTCTGAGCCTCCATACAATTTACCTTGATTTTCTCCCAATCAAGTCTTCTACATTCTCAACACTCTAGGCCAATTGCCCGAAATCTCAAACGCAGGCCATTGCATCTTCGTTTCATTGCTCAGCACCTCATCACGATTGACATTGGTGCCTGAAATCAAGACGACACGGCCCCATTGGCTTTGGCTTGGATCACTTCGAAAACCCAAGCACAATTCGTACCATTCAAAACCTCAGATTCCCTCAGCAAAACAGTGCGACATAAGACCAGATGACATTGCCAATTGACTCGCTTCAGTGTTTACGGCTTCACTTGGGAGGGCTTGGTGGAGGGGGAAGGAGCGCCTAAGAGGCTTCATTCGCCCAAACATTCTACTCACAAACTATACCTTAGATACCTCCTACCATGACGGAAGTACTCTCAATTACCCAGCCAGAGGGCAATACACACTTCGGGTCGCCCCTGCAGCGCTCTTCTTCCCAGACATCCTTCCTACTCCAAAACCCCGCTTCATACTCACGATCACCCTCAAACCTGAAATCAAGATACGCTGCTGTTGGCTATGACACTACGAAGTTACCGCATTCGCTTCCATCCTCTGCACCCTCATCTCCTCGACTGATTGCTCCAGAATTTTCGAATCAACCCTCATACACCTCCACCCCATCGAGTAGCTTGTCATTGTACGAACAGTGCCAGACTGAGGAGGACATAGTGTTTCCCTCATACGGGGATGGAGGCTATTGCAATGAGGTCGAAGATTCGGAGCCTCCCTCCAGTCCCATATCTCCTAGTCCAATTGTCATGATACACTCGGCCAGCGATACCTCGCTATCGAAGCCCGGCTGTTCCGACTCATCCTATGCTCAGCCTACAGCTGGCGATGATTCAGCCATTGAGAGTGAACCTACAAGGCATGTCGACTACTTATCACATAATTGGAAGGAGGAGGACATATGGTCATCATGGAGGCATATCGTGTCGAAGCGAAATGTGTACTCTAATGGTGCCCGGTTAGAGAATGCGTCGTGGAGAACATGGGCAAAATCGAAGTATCGGCTGAAGACTGTTTCGCCAGAGAAGTTGAACTGGTGAGCTTCAGGGCAGAACGTTCTACACCAATGTGAAATTAACTGCTAGCAGGATGAAAGACCATGATGTGACTTGGCTGTACGGACCTCTACAACCTGGAACCGCCAGATCTCTACACTTTAATCCCAGTCCACCCACAAGTCGACTCTCAAGAAGCAATTCCTTTGCTTCAAAGAAACCGATACTCAAGAAGCGAACGTTGTCGGAGATCATGCTTCAAAACTCTCTATCCTCGTTCACCCTGATGAAGCAAGCCACTGATGCCCTTCGTGCACAAGAACCTGGACAGAGGCTTCGTGACCGACCCAACCTTGGCGACCGCACACTGTCTGAATTTGGTGCCTCTTCCGACTTCAGCATATCCCTCACGAGGTCCACGACCGACCCCTCTACGGAGCCATCAGCCTCATCTTCGGGGATACAGACCCCATACACCAAACGTCACATACATTTCAACAATAAGGTTGAGCAATGCATCGCCATCGATAAAGATGCGAGTGATCGACCACCCTACTTCAGTGCAATTCACGACGATGACGATTCATCGGAGGATGACATGTTGATCATGAAGCCTGTGAAAAACGCTACAAAGGCCAGGATTGGTAGCAATCGAAGTACCCCTCGGAGCAGCTTCAGTAGTGATAGCAAGACTATCGCTATGCTTCCATCCACAACTTTAAATTACCGGGGAGATACCCCAGAGCCTGGAGAACAGCAGTCCAGGCAGATAGGTAGGCTCTGGAGTGGTGGATCAAAGCTATCTCCGTCTCCCTCACAACAGACTCTGAAGCCATCCTCGTCCAGCAACTTCTTACTCGATGACGAGGATGAAGATGCCGATATGGACTGGCAGCCTTCAGCCGCTGGAGCCAGAAGAGACAGCCTCTATCCTCGCGGCGGCCTTCAACTAAGTGCTGATGACGAGAGTGCCGATCCCGAACACAGCGGGTTGCGTCGAACGCCCTCTGGTATGCTCATGCCTTACGAGGACGAGGATGATCCTACCGACGCTGGCATTTTCGGCAAAGTCATCGACACGGTCAATACTGCTAAAGATATTGCACATGTAATATGGAACGTTGGCTGGCACCGATGAAGAATGTAAGGGGATGGTTGTTACTTCGTCTCGACCCTCTCATCGCAGCATCACCATCACCACCAGCCGCCATTAACAAGGCCATGCCAAACTGGAGATCGTTATTTCACCACCCGCTCTTTCATTCCGACGAACCATGTTTATAATCTGGTATTTGGCACGGCGTTGGTGGCAGCTATCATAGCAAAATATCAGGAGTAATTGCCCCGTGGAGGGGTTGGCGCACAACAATAGCGGCAGACGACATGCCGTCTCATGATTCGGTTAGGGTCTTCTGGCAGCTTCTCTCAACAGCCAAAGACTTTCGACATATTGCATAGACTTGTTTTCGTACTGGTCCTGTTCGCTTTACGGAGCACTTTCAATTCCGTGGGATTGACTGGATGTCGATCACGAGACATGATACGATGATCATTTAGTGGCAGGTTGAAGGCGCATTTTGAAGAGCTGAAGAGCATTCTGCCGAGGAGTTCATAGTTCTTAGTTATAGTATATAGCTTCACGCTGCAAAGCAAACAAATCCGATCCAGAGTTATCATCTCAGTGGTCTAGCAGCAACTACGTTTGTGCTGATCAGTCAGAGAGTGGACTTATTTACAAGCCATTTTATATTCCACCCCGAGTCTTCGATCTACCCCTGTTGTCGTATATCTGCTCGTTTTGCGGAACTGAAAGTCGCGCGTACCACGAGTATATCTGAAAGTCTTCTTCTTGTTCTAACGCAATAACCACGGGTTGGTATGACTCTAAATTTATCTAATATTATCCTTAATGCGTAGTCATCATATCCTACTATTTACATATAATTATTCTAGGTATTCCCATAGTAGGACGCTATAGTAGCCTCTTTATAGAGCTAACTTTCTAGCCGAGGTAACTTCTGATAGCGGGGCACGAGGAGTAGTGAATTTCCTAAGGCTTTAGTTCTATATAGGAATAAGACCTTAAGAAGTTATAAGACTTAGCGGATATCTTATTTATCATGTCCTCTAGATTCTGCGAGAATTTAAAGTTATACTAAGGCGTGGTTGTTGCGTTACAACAAGAAGAAGACTTTTAGACATGCTCGTGGTGCGCGCGACTTTCAGTTCCGCAAAACGAGCAGATTTACGACAACAGGGGTAGTGGGATATTCTAGCTGGGTTGGGGGACGAAATGCCAAGAGTTTCACCAATGACACAATTGGAAAACGACATTCAGTGATTAGATATGTGTTTGCAGTTCCTTCGCACCCTATCACCAACGATAAACATAGTTAACATACTATAATACCACTACTTCTCCGATCTCTGCCCCTCCTTCAACTGAAACCCCTCCCTTGCCGTCGGCAGAATGGCAGACACAATACCAGACTCTACTACCACAGAGCCCCAAGCAAGGCTTGTGACTTACTGCGGTGGTGAGTCTCTCCCTCATACCTTCCGCTCCCAGCTCATCCACCAACGACACTAACAGTCCGGTAGTTTGCACCTTACCACCAGAGGTACTACCTATGCCCCGCGTCGAAGTAGACAGTACCCTTAGCAGCTTGAGACAAGAAGCTAAGAATTACAGGCTGATCCACCAGCCTAGTACTGCGAGTTTGGCGGCACGGCAAAGAAATGCAAAGAATGGCTTGAGACGGAGCATCCCGATATGCATGCGAAGTTGTACTCTGAAGGTATATACCTACATCTCTTCCATACCGTCTCTGACTACTACTGTCCCAAACATTTCTGTCCTCTTGTGTCAGATCTGCCGCTGACGTCGGAAGATGGAAACAGAAGCAATAACAGCCTCACTCTCGACCCTCTCCGTAGACGCCCGCAAGCGCGCCGAGAAGGATTCTGCAAAAAAAGAAGCCAAAGCTGCCGCGGCCGAGAAGCGGGATGCAGAAGCCAAAGCGGAAGCTATGGTGTATATCAAGCGGGTGGAGAGGAATAAGCGCAAGTATGTGACGGCTATCAGTGGGTTGGAGGCGCATGGGATGGATCTGAAGAAAGTGGCTAAGGAGTTCGGAAAGAAGTGTGAGTATAACTCATGTGTTGTTTTGCTCCCATTTATGGGGCATTGGCGACGGCGGTGCTGTCGGGGATTGGGGCTGATATGGGATATAGTTGCTACGGGGAGTAGTGTTACCAAGACCGCGAGTGGGGGAGAGGAGATTGTGGTGCAGGGAGACAACAGTGATGATATCTTCGACTGGGTGGTGGATGTCGGGAAGGTGCCGGAGGATAACATTGAGTGTATAGAGGACAAGAAAAAGAAGAGTGCCGGATGAAGAGAAAGGGTCTTGACTGTAGGTGAAGGGTAAGCTCTTGATGTCTCATGAACATACCAAGTCAACGGTGACAATCTCCACCATCTCTACGAAATCGTATCGACGAAGGAGGCGATAGACAGTTCATTCCTTGGTAGAATTACTCACTGTCACAATTGTCCACTTTCTTCAACTTGTTATCAAGTATCCCATATCTTGGCCATCTAGGGCTTTGCATTTTCCCGTGATCCGGATGCCTTGCCTTGCCTTGCCAAGATATGGGATACCTGAAACTGAGTTGCAGTGAATTTTCTTCTCGAAAACGTTTTGTAAAACGGATTCCTCGCTTACGTCACTCTCTAATGGATCTACAGGTGGAGCCAGTCATACTCATATACAACAACGGCATTCATTGTGTTCAACAGTACGTACTGTAAAGCCGATGCACGCACATTATCGCAGAACGCCGTTGTACATAGGAGTATGACCGTGTCATTCAAGTAATACAAATACAAATACAAATACAAATACCAATCCGCTACTACCATCATTCTCAGCTCACGCAATAGCAATGACCGAATAATCTAGTCCAACCTATCGACACCAAAACGACGGCGGACCTAGAACCTTACCGCCCTTCCATGACCACAGCTTCAACTAACACCACAGTACCTACACATGAAAACACCACATATGCCGTTAATGATGATGGCAGCAAGCCGCTCACTCATGGGCATAGCTACGATGATGAAACCGACGTCAGGTTCATGGGTTTGTCTTTGAGCTGGCTGTTTATAAGAGGAACTCGAAGACCTGGATAGGATATAGTAGTATGGGATATGGCTATACGAATTGTACGCTTCCGGCGCGTTGGTGGAGTATGTACTATATTAAGGGGTATGCCTGTTCTCGATGGTCTGAATAATGGGTCTTTCTCAGGTCCGTGTTTGTGGCACAATATCGCTGAATGTGTTTTATTTTCGATGAGTGGGAGTCGACTCGACATTAGTATAGCTACCGGCTTTCCCGACAGATCGATAGGACGGATGCCTCGATATACGTTTACTACCGCGACGCCTTTACAGCAGGCTTACACTTACCTTAAGCAGGCATCTTTCCTACTTGGAAAGGTCTGTTTGGTTCAGTGCAGTAACATCCCAGCCCACGAGATTAGTACCTCATCTCACGCTCCGTACATTCTAACGCCCACGAAAGTATCTCACTTTCACATCATCCAATATCCAATATACCTAACTAGAGCTCGCAGCCCAACATCCCAACATCCCCACCTCGCCCAGCACCATTCCGGTTAGAACTGCAACTCTCATCAGCCCTACTACTACTACTATAACAAAAGTATCCCTATTCGTAGATGCGGATGAGATTGGGAGTTGGGCGTTGTTGGGGGTAGGTCGTCTGGCCTTCTCTTACCTACTTAGTAGATTTATCATGGCGAAATTGGATGGACAGAGGCTGATTTTCAGGAGGTCCATTTGTGAAGCGATGGAGGTGGAGATGGAGGTGGAGCGTGGTGGGAGTTATCGGGTTTAGATAGTAGGATTGTTGTCTATCTATCTGATGTAAGTCGTGATTTCCTGGGTTTGTTGTATCAAGGTTGTCTTTTTCAAAAGACGGTTGGCTTGCTATGTAGGTGAATGTATGAGTGTCATCGGTAACCATCTCTACAGCACAGCCTTCGATCGAAGATTGAACAAAAGAAAAACCAGAAAATGACAGGAAAAGTCACGACATCTGGATCATTTCAAAAGTGGTTGGAAACACGGCAGCAAATACTGCTCCTGTAATATGTGCAAGGTTTTGAAAGTAATCATACACATAAAAATGCATTGCTTAACCAAAGTCCTGAAAATGCTAAACGAACGCCTTGAACGTGCCCGGCCTCTATTCATACCTCGTGGCCCAATCATCTCCAAAGTCTACCTTATCTAATAAGTGCGCTTGAAAGGAGCGACGGCCTGTAGAAGCAAGATGTTAGCTTTACATTCACAACAGAAGAGGACAAATCGAAGCGTCGTATGATTCTCACCTTACACTCGTTCTCATCTAGCGTGTGTCCAATTACCCGGCGATATCCGAGGTCTACTTTGCCTTGCGCCTCCTTTTGGAATGTCAGAGTATGCTTCATCCATTTCTCGTCGTCTCGGTCCGGAAAGTCCTCTCTGGCATGGGCACCTCTCGACTCTTTTCTATTGGCGGCCGACTCGGCGGTTTGGATGGCGCATGTCAGGAGATTCCTAAGCTCAAGCGATTCAACGAGATCACTATTCCAGATCATGCTGCGGTCAGTGGTTCCCAGTTCCGAGAAAGATTGATCCACATCTCTGATACGCTTACTGCCCTCGTCGAGAGACGCTTGAGTACGGAAGACGGAGACATCGGTCTGCATCACTTTTTGCATGGAGCTGCGGATCTCGTGAGTTGACTTGGGGCCCGAGGCTGTTCTGACCTTGTCAAGCGTGCTGATAGATTCCGCTCCAGCGTCTGCGCGAATCTCCTTGTGAGGGAGGCCGGGCTCGAAGTTATCGCGCACGGTGTGAGAGACGGCGCGGCCGAAGACAATGAGATCGAGGAGGGAATTAGCGCCTAACCGGTTAGCGCCGTGGACTGATACGCATGCGGCTTCGCCGCAGGCAAAGAGACCTGGAACGACTTTATCGTTGCCGGCTTCGTCGACGGTGAGGACCTCTCCGGTGTATTTGGTGGGAATACCGCCCATGTTGTAATGAACGGTGGGTATGACTGGGATCGGTTGTTTGCGGACATCGACACCAGAGAAAATTGATGCCGTCTCAGAGATGCCAGGCAGACGCTCATGCAGGACCTCCGGAGGCAGGTGCGAGAGTTGAAGATAGATGTGATCTTTGTCAGGTCCAACACCACGTCCCTCGCGGATCTCCATAGTCATAGATCTGGAAACGACGTCTCGGGATGCTAGATCCTTGGCAGTGGGTGCGTAACGCTCCATGAACCTTTCGCCCTCGGAGTTCAGCAGATAGCCTCCCTCACCACGCGAGCCTTCGGTAATCAAGCATCCCGCGCCGTAGATGCCCGTCGGATGGAATTGGACGAACTCCATATCTTGATTGGGTAGACCAGCCCGAGCGACCATGGCCATACCATCTCCTGTGCAAGTATGAGCGGACGTGCAGCTGAAGTACGCTCTCCCATAGCCTCCTGTCGCTAGTACAGTATTATGTGATCGGAATCGGTGCAATGTGCCGTCCTCTTGATTGTACGCGATGATGCCTTTGCATTCCCCATCCTCCATGATGAGGTCCATCGCAAAGTATTCGATGAAGTAATTGGTATTGTGCCGTAATGATTGACCATAGAGGGTGTGGAGCAGAGCGTGACCTGTCCGATCAGCTGCAGCGCAGCATCGATAAGCTTGTCCTCCTTTTCCGTACTTTTGCGATTGACCACCGAAGGCTCGCTGGTAGATCTTTCCCTCGTCCGTTCTCGAGAATGGACATCCGTAGTTTTCTAATTCGATGACACTGGCTGGTGCCTCTCTTGTCATGTAGTGGATAGCATCTTGATCACCCAGCCAGTCGGAGCCCTTGACAGTGTCGTACATATGCCACCGCCAATCGTCCTCATGCATGTTCCCTAACGCCGCATTGATGCCGCCTTGTGCAGCTACGGTGTGACTTCTCGTGGGGAATAGTTTTGATATACACGCTGTATTAAAGCCTGCTTCCGCTAGACCGAAGGCAGCTCGCAGACCCGAGCCACCAGCACCAACAACGAGAGCATCGTATTCGTGGTCCTGCAAGAGTCAGTCCAGAGATGATCAAAGAGTCTGAGCTGCGGTAAGCCTACTATGACAGGATATTTATTGTCGATGAATGGGGATGCCTCTTTGGCTCGTAGTGGCTGATTGGTGATGATTCGGGCTGCCGAGAGTGTTAGCTTAGGAGTTGTGATCCCTTGTCTTTGCAGTCATACCGTGGGGTCTCGAAGTAGAGAAGAATCGACTGGATCTTGCAGCCTTCGAGAACTGCCCACTAATCAGAACTCCTCCCTCATCGAAGCGGTAGGAACATGCCTTGGAGGCTGAGGTAAAGCTCCGTAACCCTAAGGGAGCCATAGGATCACAAGTACAGACAATCAGACAATTGAGTCTGCTTGCAAGGGAAAGAAGAGTGTAGAGTGTAGCGAAGAATGAGAGAGGCGAAGCGAGTTGTTTGCGGAGGCGGCATATTCTATCGAGTCCGTGACGATGATTGACGCTAGTTCTAGTGGGGACAGGGCCGAGGCTGCTCCATCGACCAATCAACTTCTACCAATTCCTAAGTGCATACTTGGATATTTTGGAGATCCTCATCATTTTCTTATTTGCATCATTCGTTTTTCCTGGCCTTGGACGACAAACAACTTTCACCATGCATCAGATGTTAGAAAGCTAAAAACCATGTCCGTGAAAAGCACCATTGGCTATGTAAGCCCTCTCTTTCTTTCTCAAGAGTTTGAGTCTGTCATTACATCAGATAGGCAGTGACCAGAGCGGTCTCTCATCCGCTGCCGACTGAATGCTCAACTCGCCGATTAGGGACTGCTACCTGAGACCAGCTAGTTCACTGGAAACTATCAATCATGTTGCTGCTGTCAACAAGCCGCTCTCCTATCATGTCTTGCGTATACCAGGGGTGATACGTCAAACGGATCTGCGAGGACGGACGTCTTGCTATTCCGCAAGAGCCCCAAGATGCACTGTGTCAATCCCCAATACTCACATTTACTGGATTCGATTCCTCCAATTTGTGTGGATCAGCGAAGCCTTCAGAAGCGAAACCACTCTGCTGAGTATGTCGATGGGAGAGACCTACCACAGGGCTGAGTGCAGCATCTATTTGGCTTAGACCTGATGAGCACAGTGATCCTTACGGCGCTCTGAGATGTCGAGACTATTAATGAGCCACGCGTTCGAAGTTGCAGTCGAGGCGGTGCCATGAACACCACCATTAGAACAGGATCCGTTCTTCCAAAAGCTCGCACGAAGAACGACAACTCCTCGACAACACTTCAGCAGCTTCGGCAGATATGGCTACGCAAAACGGTCAGGATAGTACCTTGTGTCGACCAAGCCATCTTCTATGGTCCTTGTGTGGATGGATCCTTGACCTAGCGACCTTTGCAACCACCTTCTGGAAAGATGGCTATATTGAATGGAACCCTATTGATATCCTCGTAGAAACACACAAACTGTATTAATGTATGCTGCCTATTGAAAGGACGAACTTACCGCTGTAGCAAACCGCGTCTCACACAATCCACCACACCATAACGTCTACAAAATCAGGGTAAGATGCACGTCAAAGACTTAAACTAAGGCGGCGTTGATCAAGTTACCACTTTGCAAGGCCTCGACTCTTAATGCTTACCATCTGGTTTAGCCAATCCTTCACTCGCTACATCCTAACAATTTTCTCTGCGCCCTTAAGCTTCGATGCCACCAAACAACTTTCAACAGGAGTCTTGGGTGATTCCTACCTTATTATTAGGCTGATACCGCACTTGGGCATAAAACTTGAATTCAAGCACGGCTGTATGAGACATTGCAAAGGATGGATTTCTTACTCCTGTACGGTTCCAAATGAAGGAAACCAAAGCGTTGACATTAGTCATCGATGAGTGTTTGATATATGGGGAAATATAGCTTGTAAGGGCACTATGCCTCTGGTAGTACAGCACACTCTGATGTCTAATGCTGGTAAGTAGCTCACGATCGACGCCGCTGTAGTATACACGCCGTCCCTCCAATCTCCGAACGTCGTCTCCCACCATCCATCCCTTTTATCAACCACCAGAGTCCTCCTAATTATACTGCATATACGTGGCAGTCGAGTTGAACTTCAAGTTCCCCTTGATGACCTTATCCACCGCGGCCAAAAAGTCTTTCTCCGTAGCCACCTTCCTCCTCGCCCTTATCGCAAACATGCCCGCCTCCGTAGCAACACTCCTTAGCTCCGCTCCAGTGCTGTTGGGGCACAGTCTCGAGATTAATTCCCACCTGATGTCCCTCTCCACCGACATACTCTTTGCGTGGATTCGCAGGATGTTAGCCCGACCCTCAAGATCAGGGAGGGAGAACTCGATTTTTCGATCTATACGGCCAGGACGCATGAGTGCTGGATCTAGGGTTGACGGTCGGTTGGTGGCGAACATAACTTTGATGTTGCCACGGGAGTCGAAGCCGTCAAGTTGGGTGATGAGTTCAAGCATAGTGCGCTGGACCTCGTTATCGCCACCGGCTCCATCGTCGAAACGGGCTCCGCCTATGGCGTCGATTTCGTCGAAGAAGATGATACATGCCTTCTTGGTCCTCGCCATCTCGAACAGTTCCCTCACCATTCTCGCACCTTCTCCAACGTACTTTTGCACAAGTTCTGAACCGATAACGCGGATGAATGTGGCGTCTGTCCTGTTTGCTACAGCCCTTGCGCAGAGTGTCTTGCCTGTGCCTGGGGGACCGTAGAGGAGGGCGCCTTTCGGAGGATCGATACCCAGGGACACAAATCGTTCTGGTGAGAGGAGAGGCATCTCGACGACTTCACGGATCTTTTCTATTTGGTCCTTGCAGCCGCCGACGTCGCCGTAGGTTACATCGGGTTTGTCCTCGACAGTCATCATGGTCACCGAGGGATCGATCTTGGGTGGCAGGGGAAGCAGGATTTCGTATTTGTTCCGGTCGACACTGTTGCGATTAGATCCCATGTTTACTACAGAGATGAGCAACGCTTACCCGACGCGCATGCCCTCTTCGATATCTGTAGGACTAATTCGCTCGCCGAGCTTGACCACGAACTTGGCGATTTGCTTGACGTTGATGACATATTTGCTCTTGTCGGGGTCCTTCTCATCCTGGATGATTTTGGTACACCGAGCGACTTGTAGGGGAGGTTCTTCTTGCATTCGTTGCCGGTCTGCAGCGATATCCCATAGATGTGGTGGTGCCAGACCCGTATCCGATTCCTGGTCCGCATCAGTATGGATGATATGGAGAACATGGGTAGCTGAACCTTGACTCCTAAAGACCCCATTAGCACTTAGTATCACACCAGGGAACAGAGCTTGGAGCTGAACCTATTTTCTCATTGACACTTGTCTGCTTCTCTTTGATCTGCTTTTCCAGCCGTTTCAGGCCAGCAGCATACGGTGCCGCCCCATATGTTTTCAGCACTTGTATGTCCCTGATGATTTCAGTATCAGCATCAGGAGCGCTGTAGAGAGTCTAGCCCCCGAAACGTTCGCAAGCACTTACTCATCTGTGAGCGGCGTGATTTTCTTTTCCGGTTCCTCGTCGTCCACATATTCCTTCTTGTACTTCTCCCAGCTTTGTCCAGTGGCGCTCGGCATATTAGGGATCGAGCTGCTGTGTCTGGTTGCCGATGTTCAGCTGATGATGAAGATCTCTGTGAGAGCGTGCGTCGTGTAATTGATATGAAGTTCTGGAATAGGTTATCTTTTGTGAAGTCCGTATTCCGAAGTGGTGTATCGATAGTAGCGGAGACTGAGTGATGCAGGCATGAAAGATTGTTGATCTGAAGACGGCGCATGTCATCCAGAAGCTCCCCTCGGCTTTAGCCGGCGCTAGCATCGCGGGCACAGAATTTCCGATCTGACGCGCCGAGTTCTTTGGTCTTTCTTATGAGCGAGTTGAATAGTTGTAAATACTTCTTCAACCTCTCGTCTCATGCTACATAGTCCTCCTCGTTAACGACCCTTAATCTTCAACATGGCCGTCGCGGCGCCGATGCAGTCGAACTCGGGCAACAATGCCTTCAAGGTACTTCGCATCGCGCTATGCTCGAGGTACTCGATCATGCTCACCTTGCCTATAGGACAAAGAGAAGCCGATGGCCGTCCGGAATGCCAACATCATGGCAGCTCGAGCCGTCGCAGACGCAATCCGAACCTCACTAGGCCCCAGAGGCATGGACAAGATGATACAAACAGGGAAGGGCGAGACTTTGATCACGAACGACGGCAACACGATGCTGAAGGATATGAGCGTCATGCATCCCGCCGCAAAGATGCTGGTAGACCTCAGCTCGGCTCAGGATGTCGAAGCGGGTGATGGTACAACCTCGGTTGTTGTGATCGCTGGAGCTCTACTCGGAGCAGCAGATCGATTACTAGCAAAAGGCATACATCCCACAGTCATCTCGGAATCCTTTCAGCGAGCGGCAGCTGCAGCAGTGAAGACGTTGGAGGACATGTCACATCCTATATCCCTTTCGGATCGACCTACACTACTACAAGCCGCTTCTACATCCCTCTCCTCCAAGATAGTCTCCCAACACTCGAATCTACTCGGTCCCATGGCAGTCGATGCGGTGCTCAAAACCATAGATCAAAAGAACGCAGACAACGTCGATCTCAAGAACATTAGGGTAGTCAAGAAAGTGGGCGGCACCATAGAAGACAGCGAAATGATCGAAGGGCTCGTACTCAACCAGCCCGTCGTCAAAAGCGGAGGCGGACCGGCAAGAATGGAGAAAGCCCGGATCGCCCTGATACAATTCCAACTCAGCCCCCCAAAGCCCGACATGGAGAACCAGATTGTCGTCAACGACTACAGACAAATGGACAAGATCCTCAAAGAAGAACGCACCTACCTCCTCAACATGGTCAAGAAGATCAAAAAGGCAAAATGCAACGTCCTCCTCATCCAGAAATCCATCCTCCGCGACGCCGTCAACGACCTCTCCCTCCACTTCCTCGCCAAACTCAACATCCTCGCCGTCAAGGACATCGAACGCGACGAGGTCGAATTCATCTGCAAATCCACCGGCTGCAAACCCATCGCCGACATCGACTCCTTCACCGAAGACAAACTCGGCGCCGCCGACCTCCTCGACGAGGTCCAAGCCTCCGGCTCCCGCATCGTCAAAGTGACCGGCATCTCCCACCCCAAATCCTCCTCCTCCGCCGCGACGCCCGCAAGGACCGTCTCCATCGTCTGCCGCGGCGCCAACGCCCTCATCCTCGACGAAGCCGAACGCTCCCTCCACGACGCCATCTGCGTCATCCGCTGCCTCGTCAAAAAAAAGGCCCTCATCGCCGGCGGCGGCGCCCCCGAAATCGCAATCGCCAACACCCTCTCCGCCAAATCCCGCGAACTCTCAGGCACGGAAGCGATATGCTGGAAAGCGTTCGCGGACGCGATGGAAGTCATACCCACAACCCTGGCCGAGAACGCGGGGCTGAACAGTATACGCGTCGTGACGGATCTGCGCCATCGACACGAGTTTGGGGAGAAGAACGCCGGGGTTAGTATCAGGAGTGGAGGGGTGAAGAATAACATGCAGGAGGAGAATGTGCTGCAGCCGCTGTTGGTGAGTACGAGTGCTGTGGAGTTGGCGGCGGAGACGGTGAAGATGATACTTAGGTATGTTTTTTGTTTTTGTTTTTGTTTCCTTTGCTTCTGGTGGAAGTTTGTAGTGATTATGCTGACGGTGGGGATAGGATTGATGATATTGCGTTGTCGAGGTAGACGAGACGAGATGAGATGAGATGAAATGAGATAGTACCTCAAGGTTTGAAATCGATACCTTCTTACCAAATATCATGAATGAGTAGTTTCATCGAGTGGCCTCTTTTTCCCAATTCCATGCGATTTCAGCATGATATACTTGAGCCGGAGATAGATGACCAAGGTACCCCTGTCGAAGATGACATTGATGATGATGATGATGAGGCTTGAGCAGAGATGTGTAGCCTTCGCCATGTTTGACGAAGGTTCATGAAATCAATCGATCATGCCGAGTGTTTGCTCTGACAGAGTCAAGATACTAGATTACAAGATCTGTATCCTGCCACACTCACTACCCCAGCCTCCATCACCACCACAGACTGGGCTAGAAAAAAACACAAGCACCACCATTGAACCAGCGCCAATAGAAATCGAACTTATTCTCGTATGTATTCACCGCAAACGGGGCCATGAACTAGTCTTGCGGAACGTCACGCATCAATTTGCCGAGAATAACACTCTCAGATGGCTAACCGAAGCTTTTATCACAACAAAGCCATATAATCTCAAAACGCTTTATAACTAGTAATACAAAACTCCATCGAAACGTAAGGTATCAATCGCCCGCCCGCCCGCCCACCCGCCCGCCGACCGAAGAGGAGTCCGTCAAGAACATTGGTATCATGAAGAGTAACTTTGACTTTAGATCAGGCCCCGAAAATTGGGTAAAAAAAAATATCAGCAAACGCCAGACAAACAAAAATGCTCGCTTCAAGCGCTAAAGAACAGCAGATGCAAAAAGTAAAATTCAGATCAAAATAGCAAAAGAATAGTATTATGCTCTTCCAACAGCTAGTAGGCTCTTACGATCACGACTTCCCACTGACCTTCCGCCAGAAGCGTTTGACGACGCTCTGGTCCTTGGGTAGGGTATCCCAGATATCGGCCTCGTCCTTCGTAGGCGGCAGATGCTCCAACGCCAACGGATCGTCGCCCGTCGTGTGTGCATACAGCGCCTTCTCGTCCGCTCGCAGATCCGGCCTCGTCAGCGTCATCCGCAACGTCATTTCTCTACTGCCGGCGAGCAATTGCGCCAGGGGCTCGCTGCAATGGTGGCGGATTGTGGGTCGGGAGTAGAGCGTCCGGCTTGACCTGGAGGAGGTGGCGTCCGAGGGGGAGAGCAGGATTGCGTCTGCGTGGAAGGCGGCGTCCATGGGGGTGTCGGGTGCGTCGCGGCCTGGGAGGCTGGCAGCCGAGGAGGAGGCGGAGGAGGAGAGGTCGAGGTTGTCGAGTATGGAGGGGGCGTCGTCGTGGAGGAATGTTTTGCAGGGGGCGGTGTTGTGGGATCGAGAGAGCGAGGGCCGGTGCATGGGGAGGAAGGATTTGTCGTCTGTGGAGGGGAAGCCGAATTCAATGGCTTCATCGAATTTTTGGGGTGAGGCGAGGTAAACGCGGAGTTTGAGACGGGCTTCTGGGTCCTGGTAGTGGCGGGCTGAGGGTTCGATGGCGGAGACGGAGGTCTGTTTTAAATGGAGTGGTGGTAGAGGTGGTTGTAATCGTGAGCGTGTCCGTTGGTGGGCACCTTGGGGTATTGATACAGTTGGAAGAGATGATGGTAGAGGCGGAGCCAACTGTGAAGATTTGAGGAGTGAGGAGTGGGTTGTATGGAAGGGAAGCGAGCTTATAGACAAAGCTCTTCGGTAGGATGGCCCACGTCTTGATTGCCTTTTGTTCTTGTCTGCTGCCTTGTTGATGAACTCATGATAGTCATCCAATTGTAACTTCGAGTCCAAGTCCACATCGTTGTCATCGTCAAACCAGATTACTGAGTTATCCATGTCAATGGCGGAGTCGACACGTTGCTCAAGATCGAAAGTGTTCGAGGATGACTGGCTGGAAAAGGAACAGGCTCGTAGGGTCGGCACACTGCGGTTTCTATCACGTCCAAGCTTGTAGAGCCCTCGTTCCAACCTCGTGTCTGCAGCGTCCGCAACGTGGGGAGGTACCGCACCCGTCTGTCCCGATAGTAGGTTGCGCTCCTCCAATGTGAAATGCCTCCTCTGAACCTTTTCAGGAAGCCGCAGGAACCACTGAGCGTCCAATTGAGAGAAAGTGTCTGTCGTAGGCGAAGGAGCCTTTCGACGAAATGTTGGATTTTTGAAATAGCTTGAATTCCGATGAGCCAATTTAGGACGAGTGGGACGCGAGGAGTCTGGTACGTCGCGCTTAGACGTTTTCACGGTGCCATAGGTGCTGCTCAACGATGCGGCTTTTTGGGGGCTGGACGTAGAGTCTCGAGCAAGTCTGAGCCTCTCAAGGGATGAAAAATACTGCATTTAACAGAGGGTCAGCGGATTGGAGATCATCGAAGTGGGTGAGGGAATTGCGGATAGCAGTGATGTATGAGGGGACGCTGAACGAGTCGATTGGACCGTGGAATGGAATGCTCATGTACGTACCTTGCGTCTGAATGCTGGAGGGAGATTTTGCCATTCTTCATTTTGCTGGTCCAAGGGTGAAAGCATTTCGTAGGCGGGCGCCATGGTCAAGTGTCTTGGCGTTCCTGGTGTCTTCGACATTGGCGCTGGTACGTTCCTATTCTAAGTGGAATAGCCTCCCTTGGTCACTCCACACATAGATCTTCAGCTCGGTGAAGTTGAGAAAATCGTCGAGATGCAGAGGACAGGAGGATGATATAGACGGAGATTGGATACATGGACATAAGCATTGAGGGGGAAGGCATGCAATGGACTACCGCCGCCTTGCAGATGGGCAGGGATCCATCCCTTGAAGCACAGCTGCCACTCAGGCGCTTTTACAACCTATCAGCTTCCGCATGCTCGCTATTGGCTTCAACTTCGCTTGGTGTGGCCCTTAGGCTCCGTGACAAGGTATCGACACATACAGCTGTGGAATCGGCGGGTATGCCTGATATGAGAATTGGATTGGGGTTCGTCTGTCGGCAGGTGTGACAGCTCCACCAGCCATCCATGTGTCTCATTCCCTTTCGTGAAGATCTCGATTGAGCCGCTCAGAGGCATTTCGCAATGTTTGTTACTTCGTCTCCACATGCCAGGTGGTTGTCGCACTCTAGCACCTTGTCGGTGATCGCCCTGATGCAAGGCACAGGGAGACTACTGTTTGCATGCAGTAGCACTGGTTTAGGGCCGAATTGACCCCAGGACTACTACGTCGCAGGCATATTAAATGTTAGCGCGACAGGGATTATTTGTGTGAGTCCTCACCAAAATAATCCCTGTCACGCTAACATTGATTATGGCGACCACCATAGTAGAAGAGTGGCGCTGACATGCCTAGTCGGTGCCTTGGCGAGGATGATCGCCCATAGGTCCAGATCTGTGTGATCTGGCTTGTGGAGCTGTGACATGGGCATCCTGGTGCTTGAAAGATGGTGCAGATCACGACTTGTCCAAGGCTGAATTTTCAACAAAGAGTTTCCTTCATGAGATGGGTATCGTGTGCTTCCTTTGAGGATGTGTCATTAAGGTACTTGTGGGATGGAGGGCATATACACACAAACTTGGCGCACGGGTCGCTGCTGTGATGTCTCGGAACGGAGAAGGGTTGATGCCGAATCCACATGGCATACAGCATACCTATGCACGTACGGCACTGGATGACCTCAATGGGTGAGCTCTGCCGTGCAAGGTCTCCTGCATGTGGCGGAACAAGATAGTGATTCCATTGGGTGGTTGCAGTATCGAGATTTGGTGGTGGATAGAATAAGTCACTAGTGGGTGTGTGAATGGTTCTAGATCAATCAGGGCTTCGCCTAAACTTCACTGCACGTTGGCGTCGCGTGGACTTGCAAGGAACGAGAAGTCTATGTGAAATGTCGAATGTGGAAGTGAGGGATGAGTGAATTGGCGCCCCACCTTGCCGCCCTCTCATAAAAGAAGCTTCACACGTACTGCATGGAGTAATCGATACACTCCTGACTATAGTAAACGTCTTACCTCATACGCCCAAGGCTGAATCTTATCGCTACCGTGGCACGCAACCAGGCAAGATGCCTTCCGCTGAACGAAGATTCTCCGTGAGCAAAGGTCCGAGCGCAAGGTAAGAAAACATCTGTGATACGTTACAAGGCTCAGTGTGTAAGTATCTCGATGTGTTGACCTCTTGGCAGCGAGCAAGGCTCCAAGATCCACCGCCAGTTCCGCAATGCACACGAAGGGCACCGCCCACACGCCGGTCTCGATCCCTCGCGAGCCAGCACGGGCGTAGTCTGGTGTACCGAGCGAGCAAACGAATTGGGCTTCGCCGACGCCCCTGGTAACTGGGCCAATCTCGGTCAAGGTGCTCCAGAGGTAGAGAATCTCGACTCATGTCGTGGGCGCTTACTGAAGTAATCGATTGCGGTACAGGTCGACGATGATATCGAAGGTAGCTTCGACCGCCCGAAGACCATTGGAGTCTCCATGTCCGGTCGTGAGTATGGGCCGACTGCGGGTATCAAACCCTTGAGGGTTGCTATCGCCAATCTGTACAACGCACACCATCGTCAGGGTAAGGAGAGCCAGTACACATGGGAGAACGTCGCCGTCGTTCCCGGTGGCAGAGCTGGTCTGATCCGCATTGCCGCCGTTTTGAACAATGCCTACCTCGGTATGTACGTGCGGACAGGTCTCAAGCAGTAGCTCTCTGATATGTGTAGGCTTCTTCATCCCTGACTACACTGCATACAACGAGATGTTGGGTCTGTTCAAGAACGTAGGTCGTCCATTCCTGTTCAACAACGTTCACACAGGTATTTCCTGTTTCAATATACAAACAAAGATTGCCGCTCTCTTGAACAAACATCTAACCTAATCCTTCCTGCATAGTTCGCCGCAATTCCATCCCCACTGTCAGAGGCCGATGGCTACCACATCCATCCCGAAAAGATTTCCGAAGAGATCGCTCGCGGAACATCTGTCATCTTGACCTCGAACCCTCGTAACCCGACCGGCCAGGTCGTCAAGAACCCACAATTGGCAGAGATCCAAGATATCTGTCGAGGTACAACTTGTCACAATCTGCTGTAGAAACTCCGGGATCTGACCGAATCATAGACCGCGCGACACTAATCATGGACGAATTCTACGGCGGCTACAACTACACCAGCAACTGTGACGGCTCCGTTGTCTCCGCTGCCGACAACATCGAAGACGTCAATCAAGACGACGTCCTCATCATCGACGGCTTGACCAAGCGTTTTCGCCTTCCAGGCTGGGTAAGTAAAAAACCCCCAGTAAACGACCATACTAACACCCCCCCAGCGCGTAGCATGGATCGTCGGCCCCCGCGAATTCATCAGTGCCATCGGCAGCTGCGGCTCCTACCTCGACGGCGGCACCAACGTTCCCTTCCAAGAAGCCGCCATCCCCATGCTCGAACCGGACAAGGTACGCGCGGAGATGAAGGCGCTGCAGCGCCACTTCAAGACCAAGCGCGACTATGTCCTTGATCGGCTGGGGGGGTTGGGCTTCCGCATCAAGCATGTGCCCGATTCGACGTTTTATATCTGGTTGGATCTTAGCGGGTTGCCGAAGGAGATCAATGATGGTTTGAGTTTCTTTCAGAAGTGTTTGGAGGAGAGGGTTATTGGTGTGTTCTCTTATCCTTTTTCCTTCTCCTTCCTATTATGACTTCCACCATCCATCCATCCATCCATCAAGAACAAAACTAATCCCCCTATCCTCTTTTCCCACAAACAGTCGTCCCAGGCATCTTCTTCGACCTAAACCCCGCCAAGCGGCGCGATCTGTTCGATAGCCCGTGCCACCATTTCATCCGCCTGTCGTACGGACCGCGGATGGAGGTGTTGAAGATGGGTCTTGATGGTATTGAGAAGATTATTAAGAAGTATGTTGTAGATCCATCCATCCATTAATTTATTAGTTGATTAACTAATCAATTCTCGTATATCTTGTTTTTGATGAGATTAAGCGTGCTTTGCTGACCGAGAGCTCTATCTACTTAGGGCGGGAGCTACGTATGAGAAAAAGGGGTAGGGATGACATGATTCGTACATTAAGATATGATAGACCATAAATGAATGACATGATATCTGCTCTTACTATGGGATGGAGAATCGAGAATATGCATGCGAGCGAAGCGAAGCATACATAGAGAGGATTGGTGATGCACGTATATAAGGTAGTTTGCGAATTATTCCCTACATCGTCCTGTACATCTCGCATCTCCCACCTCTCTATCTTATCCCCTGAAGTTCCCATCTATGTTCTCTCCCCCTAATTCCTCTCTATCTGCAGCCAGTACACCTTATATACACCTCACATACATATGTATATACTATCCACTACACACCATCCCCCATCCCATCCCATCCCATCCCTTCTCCCATCTCCCTCCACCATCCATCCCCCATCCCATCCCCCATCCCATCCCATCCCCCATCCCTTCTCCCTTCTCCCTTCTCCCTTCTCCCTTCTCCCTTCTCCCTTCTCCCTTCTCCCTTCTCCCTTCTCCCTTCTCCCTTCTCCCTTCTCCCTTCTCCCTT
>JAABUV010000088.1_pt1 | contig 128342 bp, 146 predicted proteins | sample 5559971 | NCBI WGS metagenome assembly JAABUV01 (sample SAMN10711881, study PRJNA513362) | rock metagenome | isolation source: Antarctica rocks | place: Antarctica: Victoria Land, Knobhead nord | collected 2015-12-19 | reverse complement strand
CATCCATCCCCTCCCTCCCCCTCCGGCTATATATATATATACACAAACATTCCCAAAAAATAAAAGATAATTCACAGTCCATATCCTATCCTATCCTATCCTAGAAAAAAACCACCCCTTTCGATCTTCCGAATGGCTGCTTAGGTATTTTGGCTGTGGGAGGGAGGGGGATGGGGAGTGGGGGGGAGGGGAGAGGGGGGGGGAGGGGGCTGTGGTGCGGAGAATGTTGATATGTATAGGGATTTATATGAGATTGTTAGATGGGGTTAGGTTGGGATGGGATAGGAGGATTGGATTGGATTTAGTTAGCTGATGATATGGAGATTACTACTAGTCCCAATAAACCACCTATCTGGCGTTCAGGACCGTGGTCGAATGGAATGGTGGCTTGTTTGTTCAGCGAGCGGAATACAGTCGTCTAGGTGGTTGGATTATCGCCTCACATGCAAAAAGTGATACACATACGCAAGGCCACCAAAAAAAAATTCCTTTTTCAAAAGTCAATCTTCATCAAATTGAATTGTTTATCTACCCCCACTGGCGCTCTTTTCTTCGAGTATATCATCAGCCATGAATGTCCTTCACACCTATCGTGTCTATGTAACAACGAATTTTGTCACTCCAATGTTTCCCCTCACCCCCAAAAGGACCGAGGACCAGCTACAACATTCGAGTAAAGTCTATAGTTACAAGTCGTTGGATGGAAAGGAACATGCACAGGAAAAAAAGGCCAAATAAACCATATCCTGCTGGTAGCGAATGTAAATGGGAATTTTGTTGTTGTCGAAGTGAAATCGAGATGTGACCGTCAAGGCTCCGCCTGCTCTGTTCGTCGATAAATTGTGTTGTGCCGTGAATGCGCGAAAACTTCATAAACACGAAATTGGGTATCTTCGTCGCCGTCATGATCCTTAAAACTCCGGGTTGATATGCTGAAGGTTTGATGCCGCTACCGCCGCTGATGATGACAAGTTCCTCACGCTCCCTCGCTAGACTTCTCACCGCTCGTACTCTTCGTCGTGCTTGTCGTGCTTGCTTTCCTGTCCCGCTTCTCCACGGACATGGTGCGCTTGAAAGCAGCTTTGTTGAAGCCTCGCTTGAAGAGACTCCCAGTTTCGGGCATGGGATCCTCTTTGTCGATGGTCACGGGCTCTTCCTTTTTGATCTTGCAAAACAAGGTGGCGCAGTTGAATTGGTCTCCATTGTGATCAAAGAGGCGCAGGTGTCGGTAACCTTCTTCGAGACTACTTAGCTTCGCCGTAAATATAGCCAACGGGTCGGCGTTGGGGTTGGTGACGTGATTTCGTCCGTCTGGCGAGTTCCACACGGTCCATCTCACAAAGACCAGGCTTGGGTATTTGGTCTCTAGGGACAACTTGATGTTGTCATTGAAGACGGGGTTGAAACCATTAGCTTGCACCACGTGAGTGCGCGTTCTGTGAGGTGCTCCGATGCCGAACATGCCGTTGGAGGTCGAAGCATCATGGCCACCCTCACCAGTGGCAATGCCTTTGCTCTTGTCTTCGGCACAGAACATCTCAATCTCAATGTAAGGATGCAACGCCGCAGCTGGCATTATGCCCCGAGGCCGTGGTAATTGTTGCGCTGAGATCACTTTAATTGAGAACTGGATCCGCTTCTTCTGAACCTTGCCAAGACCATGGATGGAGGGCTCTGATATCTCTTCTTGTATCGACAACGACTCCCTCAACTCTCGGGGCTTCAACACATACCCAAGCTTATCGGAGCCACCTGCAAACATTGCTTCGTTCATCTGCATCGGAAGATCATACGTTTGCCAATTCAATGCCACCATCTGGACCCCTCGTCTCCAAAAGAGTAGTGGATCAGGATTATCCGACTGTACCCGCCATCCTGATGGGTACACACGCATGAGGTAGCGCATGTTATGCTGCTCCAGCTGTGCTTTCGTGTCCTGATTCTGACAGATAATCCTGAAACCTTTCTCGGCCATGGAAAAGACGTGGTTGGATGTCCTGCTTTCCGGTGCGGTAAAGTTCTCAAAGGTAAGGCCTTGGGTGTACACACCGAGGCTTCCTAGGGATTTCGTGATCTTACTTGTACGCTTTTTATCGGTTTTCGTTTTCGAGGAGATGACTTCGTTACGTCCGCCGTTATCGCTGTCTTCCGTGGTGCTGCTGATACTCGTGGTTGTCGTCGAGCCTTTGCCAATAGGCCAATATGAAGCATGCTCTGGAGGACTTGTGGACGTTGGGCTAGGCCCTAGGGAAGCAGGCGGAACGCCGGAATTATCCAGTACCTGAGGACGAGACCATGGCGAGCTAAAACTGCGATCGCGTCGATTACTTGGTTTGTCGCGATGGCCAGCAGGTATATCTAACTTAGATCCTGGATCCTCCCCAGATTTCACCTTGACCAAAATCCGATTGCGAAGTTCCTCGGGCGACGGAAGACGGTTTGTATTTGTCATCAATGGCCTACGAACAAGTTGCTCTCCTAGTTCACTAATCATGATGTCGACCATGGCCTGTTGTTGTTCTGGTTTGCAGTGGACCTCGAGAGACAAGATGAGGGGGTAAGGCGAAGCCCAGAAGGCGTATTTCCCAATGACTGAGATGCAATCCGCAAACAGGACACTGGAGGTCAATGTCCGCCCATGCAATACAATCGGGCATCCGTCTGCACCATCCCAACAATCAATCTCTACACAACGGCAACCGCGCTGTAGTGCCCTGATGTATGCTTCAGTGCTGGAATTTCCTGCGACTTGTCGTCCCATGAGGTATGTGTTATGAGAGCTTGAGATAAAGTACTCGTTCAGTGGCTTATCAAACCTCACTTCTGATATCTTGAAATTCTGGACATTATTGTCATCGGAGCAGAGGAAGTCGGAGAAAGCTACAAAGTTCATCTCAGTGGACGAGCCTTCAGCAATATCTTGGGAAGTTTGATTTTTGTTCGCCTGTCGTATATACTTGTGAAAGACCTTGTCCCAGTGATCGGAGTGTGCCTGCACGTCGATGCCCTGGGTCTGCTGTAGAAAGTCACGGAATGAGGGAAGAGGGAGACCCTCGTTGGAATTTTTGGTGATCGAGTTGTAAATTTCTTTAATGTCATTGCGCTGCTTCAATCGTCGGATGAAGTCTTTGAATTCGTCAAAGTTTAGAAGGCCCGTATGATTCCGGTCTGATTTTTCAAATTGAGCGCGGAGCATATTCGTGGAACAGTGTATGTGGAAGCTGTGACAGAGGTTCTCAACACCCTCAGGGTCCAGGGCTTCTTCGTGCTCTTCATGCGCTCGGCCATTGAACAGTTTAGCCATCTCACAATTCCAGTGACCTTTTAAAGTCTTCTCGTTAAGACGGGACCCAGCCACCCCGTTCATGAGCTCATGGCGATATTTTTGAAGGTCGTCGAGAGTAGATGTCCATAGTTCAAACAAGATTTGGGTTGGGGCAATGATGTGCATAGTCTTCACCGGCCTGCCTTTCGCTCGGTCTTGGTCCGCGTAGATTATGGTGAACCATCTACTCTCTGCATCAGATGGTATTCCACACTCCTCACGATAATTCCTAGCGTCGCCTTGAAGGCGAATGTGGTGTATATCATCAATGTAGAATTGTTTGGAAGAATTAGACGGGTCCCAAGAAACTTTGGCAGATTCTGTGTTGAGAACAAGGTGGAGAGGCTTCTTCTTGTTCTTGGTGACTTTGGTGAAAGTAGTTCCTTTAAGGAGTATGGAGGGTATGATGGGAGCGATGCCGCCTTGGGTCAATGATGGTTCGAGACTGGCTGTCCTGTCTTCGAGGCTGATGCCATTTACGCCATCCACGGTCACTCCTAGCCCCTCCAGCCCTTGGACAGGCTCGGGGTCTTCCTGGACGTCCTCAATGTCCGCTTCGAAGCCGTTGTCTCCCATGCCTGTGTCCAGATCAACATCGTTCTTGCTGTTGCTTCGACGGCGCAACATGACGGGACCAGAGCTGCGATCACGGTTGGACAGGTGATTCGACGACTGGCGCCGACGTAGCCTATTCGCAGCGCCTCTCGATAGTCGGCGTATGATCCCAGGGGATTTGCTGGCGTTTATGGCCTCACTCATGGCGCTGGGAAAGTGTTGTGGTGTCGGTGGGGTATAGAGAGCGTTCTCGGGAAGTTGTAGTGGTGTTGGAGAGAAATCGAGGGGGAGGTTGCGTCCTCGAGGCCCTTCTGGCGACGACTGTAGAGAGATGGTGGAAGGGGTGGAGGTCGATGAGATTCCATTAGAGTAGAGGGCTGCAGTGGGTGTCACGGTCAACGGGACAAAGGTGCCGATTAGTTGCTTGTGTGTAGTTTTGGCCGATATGATTGATTGTGAGGGAGATGGCCAGCATCCCTTACCATTCGTCATAGCTGGTGAAGATGTCACGGAGGGAGTCATTATGAAGGAGCCTGACGACCGATTCACTGGATCGCTTCGACTTTGGGGTGCAGAAGCTTCGTGTGTTTCGAGTGTTTCATCCAGAAGCCTGGGAGAGGTCTTAGTTGCGCGGGAGTCGACGAGGTAACTTTGGGATATGCTCCATCCTGGCCGATTCCCAGAGGACGACAAGCTGTCCGACTTGCTGGGAAAGTATGCCAGTGGTCGCAGTCATGTAGGTGCAAGGCTGTAACGTCACTGTAGCTCCATGGCCGGCGACCAGTCGGTGCTCGCGTGAGGGTATCGATACGTGGTTAGCACCACCCAATGGTACAAACGCGCGTGCAGCGTGCAGCGGTCTCGAGCAGACAGAGGAGGTTTTTGAAGGGATTGGGGAAATGTTCGTATCCTCGGTGAGTATGGAGTGGGAGCGAGGAAGGGCGCGCACGGTGTGTAAAGGGGAGAGGCAGTTTTGTTGGGGTCTGGTTTTGGGTGGTAAAAAAAGAAGTTGCGTAAGTTCGAAACGATTGACACAAGAATTAGCTTTTGGGTATTTTAACTTCACACCACCGATGCAGTATTAGGGGAAGCCCCGTCGCCTTATATGAGATACCTTACTCGTCTACACGATGGAAATGTGAGGTGTCTCAGGTCCAGGATATCGGGAAGGGGGGATCAGATGTATTGTGCATTTGTACTCATATGCTACCGAAAAGTATTCTATGCTACGGAGTACCGCTTGGATGACTTCGCCCGCTCCAGCCTCATCCCTCCGATATAAATAAGGGCTGACGTGCATAAGACGTGCATGATGCAGGCTCCTCCGCCTAGGGAAGACGGGAATGACTGCACCTCCCATCAGAACTCGCCTTGACTTGCTACCATCATACGCTAATGATAAACCTGTTTGTGTGTGAGTTGGTGGCCAGAGCAGAGGCGGCCGTTCCATGGAATACTGCGGAGGACGCAACATCTTTTACTCCATGCCCCAGAATTGACTTTGAGGTCCCTGAATGCTGACAGGCTGACACCTTGACACCCTGACAGAGTTCTCCTATTCGACTCCGCTCGAAGCCGGCTGCCGTCCTCCCGACTGGTGGCACACAAAAGTAAAATCCCCGACGATGAGAGTAATGATCGCGATCGCTGTCGCACACACACACACACACACACACACAGCGCTATGTTGAATGTCGGTATTCTAGGTATTCATGCATAAATGCGGAATGCATGACCTGAAGATTCGTTGCCCGGTTTTGCGAACAAGATGAAGCACACCCCTGACCACCTCCGCATCTTGAGCGCTTATAGGCTCTTCCGTCAGTCTTGCTGCACAACATGAAAGCCACCACCCACACCGCCGGTACCCTAGGAACTCCGGAACTAGGTACCCCGTTTAGATCCTTGCTCGCCCGCGTGCTTGGTACACACGTCGTCACGAATCCCCCTTTTCCACTGAGTACCGCACCTCTCCCATCGAGGTCCTTGAAAATTGGCCTCCTATTCGAACAGGGAAACCCCTATCATACTCCATACTGAAAATCCATGTGAGTGATCCTTCAGCCCAGCCATGTCCGTAGAAGGAAGCCTTCCTTACCATACAGCCTCGTACTACTACACCGAGGATTTGCAAGGCTGAAGGGAATTTGAGGTCACCTGCACAGGTGCACACCGCCACGGCAGGATGTTCTGCCTTTCTCTTGGCCTGAATTGTTGGCAGCCCTTGCCAAGGTTGCCATAGATAAGGACAACACGGCCGTCCGTCATCATTAGGCCCATTGGTTAATTCGTATAGCCGCAAAATGGCCCTACTCCCTTTGTAGCATTCCGGGGGTGCGCACTGACCACTCATCTCGTCAAACATGTGTTGGCTTCAGAGTGAGTGGATGAGAAAGTCTGGTCCGCTCGGCAATCTGATCCTGGTCCAATCGTTCATTGGTACAACTGGGTCAGGTGACAGGGACGTCTCTCACCGGGCACCATATTGGGAGAACCTAGGCTCAGCATTGGTGTTTCCTGGAAGAACAATTGGGACAACGAGACACATCGAGAAGCACAGGTCATGGGTGAGTATCTCCGAATATGGGCAAGATGAAATCCCAGCCAAGATGCGATTCCATTATCAGTCATACCCGCAAGATCAATTCATCCGAGTCGGCTTCAATCCTCGACATGTTGGAACTCTGTTCTCCTGTTTCGTGAAGTAGATAAGAGTGGGAGCAATACGAGGCTTCGTGTCATTCTCCTGTCGAATCATTGTGCCTAGCTGGTCCATCAGGGCTCTTCCTGATCTGGTGAGATGCATCCATTCATAACATGACCAAAATCAACGTTCATTCCATGGTAAGCGCCAAGGCCAATGGATTGAATAGCTGGCAAGCCTGGTCATGAAAACATGACTCGAAAGGAGCGAGAGACGACGCCACCAGTGAACGCAGAACGTCGAGCCGTTAATCGGCTTGTTCCACGATCGGTGATGGCGCGCCTTTCAATGCTCAACGTCCAACTTCCTCTCGATCGCATTTCATATCTTTTTCCTGAAGGCGGCAGTGAATCGAGATGGTTTGGGTGACACCCTTTGCCTTCTCTCCCACCAACACCCTCTTCATCCTGCGAGGTACTCCGGCACTCGACAAGCCCAAAGAGCACACTAACCCGACATATGCAAGACAGCATCACAGGCTTGACCGGTTGATTTCTCCACACATTCAGTCCACGTGCCTGCCGGATTAAAGATGGGAGCTGTCAGCAGACGCCTCCGTGAACTAGGTGTATGCAGACTGAACCGCACGACTGCTGGGCTGAGCGGTCGAGGAGACGTCCGAAAATCGCAGCGATCCCGTTATCCTATCTCCTCCCGATAAGAGCATGGATTCTATTGATGGCGGTAGTGCCTCATCCTCTAGGTAGCTTTCCACTCGCAAGTCTGCAAAGCCTTCCATCCTCTTCATCGCAATTGAATCAGAATTGGTCCACTTTCGACAAGGCAAGAGCCGAGCGACGATCTGGCATATTGCAATTCCATGGCTGCCACGTGGAGTCTTCTGCTCGGAACATGTCACATCATCTTGCATCCTCGGATGTCATTAGTGGTTCGGCTTCGCACCGGAAAACTATTCGGGGGGCAAATATGCAGCCGCCGCCTTGGTGCTGAAATATTCTTGTTGGCTCATCCACGCATGAGATTCTGATTGTTCAGCAACCATAATTGCCAAAATCCCCTCTAACAATCATTATTTCCAAGGAGGGAGCGTTTCCCTTGATGAACCATGTTTATGGTAGCTCATCAATTTGATCTACAATTGTCTTACACTGTGATATGATAAATTTACGTCGAATGAAGATCTTTCCCGGCTAATCCGGCTCAAAAGGTCGGCCTACTCACCCACTTCTCTCGGATCTATATCTCCGGAAGGCATCAAGACGTTGCACGCATGAGTTTGAGACTACTGTACTCGATGGAGTTGGAGCTTGTTTGCGTCTGCAACCACCCTGGAATACTGCTAAGTGGGATCGTTCTGTACAAGTACTCTATCGGATATCTTTTCACCACATGATGAGTGGGATACGCAAGAGGTGCTCTGAAAATCGCGAAACGGTACATCTGATCGATGGGAGATTGGGACGAGCCAAAGTCGGCTCTCCATCATGAACTCTTCTGGAGAAGCCAAGGATATACGTGTATGCTGGTAGATTGTGGAGGGATCTGAGCAGCTCCAGATGCGGTCACCAGGTCGTCAGCGGCGATGACCATGCTGTCAATGACGAGCGTCGAGCGTGACTCCTCCAACGTTTCTTCTATGTGGATTGCGGAAGCCTTCCTGCAAAAATCACCTCATGCCCATGCCCTAGCGCTCTCGCTATATGCAACTAATGTCTATAAAGAGGTAGGCTCGTGTTGGATGACTCAGTCTGTGGACGCAAGAATTTTTGTATGGCTGGTCCAGATTGACCAATCTTTCTCCAACTCTAGGATCTGATAGTATCTGATCTTTGATGTTTTCGCCGACCACATACATCAAAGCTTAATCTGAGTACCTTTCATGAAATAATCTCATATTCCCCATGAATTCCCACCGTCGTACGACTCCAACAACTCATCAAGAATAACCATACATAATGAGCAGGTCTCGAGCGTGACTCTCTACCCGATCTGGTCGTACCAATATTTCCTGTGTCTCATCGAGCGTCGACAGTAAACACAACGGGGGCAATTCTGCCGCATCCGCGCTCTGCGGTCTCACAGCTTTGACATGTCTGACACCGAGTCCTTTTCTATATCAGAAAGTCAAGCTCCTATGGTCTCCACCGAATTAAATGTCCCGTCTTGGCAGACGCTAGAAAAATACGATTGGTATTTCTGGAAGTTTCTTTACCTACATAGCCCACTTCTGTAATTTTCACACACAGATCATCACGGTCAACATGAAATATACATTTCGCTACAGTAGTGTGTATGCAAAAGTTACATTTTAACCTGCGACGTAGTAGGCGAAATGAAATTGCCAAGGTGGAACATTGCCGCAGCCTCGGCTTCAACTGCCGTGTTTCATGAGCTGTTTTTGGAGTCTTCCGCCTGTTCCAAAGCTTGCGAGTCCGAGACGGGCGCATGCGACTCGCACAGCGAACAACGATGGACAAAGTGGTCTCGTTGGGCACCCCTCGGATTTGTTTCATTCCCACACCTAGTCCTAATCTACTTATGATCAAACATCGAAGGAGCATCAAGCGCTGGTCTGAGCCCTGTGAAGTAGATCTGGAGCCAACAAGATGTGGAACGAGTGGCCGACAGCTGCCCACGTCCGTCGACGGTAGTTTGTTGGACGCATAAGGACTCATCTGGCCCCACCTTGTGGCTTGATATCGTGGGAAGGAAGGGCAGGGGACGATGCTCAGACTGGCATCGCTCCGGCCTGTGGGCGCTTACAGGATTTCTTTTCTGAGCACGACAGGCGACACCATACTAATGGATAGCAGTATCAGGTTCGCAATGTAGATGCGGGAGAATGTGGATGTTTTCTGCCCTCAGTCGCTGTCAACTCGACATGCCATCATTGGAAGGGCGGTGAGAACTCGAGGGGTGATATGGATAAGGTATGGAGTACGGAGTAGTAGATGGGGAATCATCGAATGGGCATTGAGAAGTGGCCTTTGAGATTGAAGATGCATGCCATAGTAGTATTCTAACCGTCCCGGCTGGGCGTCCAATCAGAAGAATCCAAAGTCCTGGCCTTTGGGCGAGCCAATTTGCCCCTCTCCTAGCCTGCCGATTCCGCCCCCAATCTAGCTTAGCCGTTACACTCACAAACCAATGACTGCCGGGATAGAGCTCCCTCCCCCTGGTTGGCCCCTTGGCAGCAAAAGTCTCTCTCTCTCTGGCTGTCCTGCTGGAATCTTTCCACTCCTCCATCTCTGTCTCCATCTCTGTCTCCATCTCTCAATTCACTCTCACCCAGTATCACATCTTCTTGCCTCATCACCTTTGCACAGCTCCTCTCTTTCCTTCTCCTTGCGCCCGGTCCACGGACGACACCTTGTTCGCCATTTACCCATATTATACTATCATTGATTTTTATCACCCACCCTTTAATTAATACCACAGCCAAGGACCTCCCCATCTATCCTTCTCCCACCGTCGCCTGTCCTGCCGTGCTTCAGGCCTCTCGGTGCTTCTACATGCGCCCAGATTCATAATCAATCCAGAAAAGCATCTCACCGCTGCCTTATTATCGGCCAGGTCGCTACTTCTTGTGGTTTGCTGGGCAACAACAAGACGAGCTACCTCATCGACCAACGTCATCCAACTGCCGGCATTCACATCCACCTCACCCACAGGCTACTATCCAATCGTGCCTTCCTTTCATTGATACCCAATCTCAACACTCTCTTCTGCCAATCGTTCAACTTCACTTTCCCAAGGTCGTACGGAATTTCAAGGTCCGAGCTTCAACCCTTAACTCTCACCCTCTTTGCCCCTCACTGACACTCGATATCTTGGACAGACTATCAAATTCTTCGACTCATCTTCGCTGTCCTGTTGACACTGGACACTCGCCTTCGACAGGTCCCTCAAACTTCTTCCATATAGCATCGATAAGGCAAAATCTATCGCTACAGCACGCCTTCATCGACATACCGATTAGCTCGAGGCAAATCGGTAGACTGTATCCACCATCGCACGAAACTAATCTCAACTTGATAGACACTTCTCGCACCTCGACCATCTTAGACAACTCAGCTTTCACTTTTCGACACCTACCTTATCAGCCAAGATGAGTCTCAACGCAGGTGGCCTTGCTCAAATGACTTACAATCCCCATAATTCCTTCGAGCATGGCATCGGCCTTCCGATGTCTGGCTTCGGTGGCAGACGAGCATCTCAGGTCAAGCACCTCAGCATGGCTCCTCCCATCAGCGAGAGCCACCAGCAGGATGCAAGCCCGGCTCCGAGGACCAGCCGTTCTCATTTGCTGGCTGGGTTGAGAACAGCTCCCAAATCCCCTACCTTTCCTTTGTCCGCCCCACCAACTCAGGCTCAAGCACCGTTCCAATTCGAACAGGCAAGGAATAACGGGCAAACCAACAATAATCTCTACGGGCGTGGTATCCCTCAGACGGCCGCTGTTGGGGGTGGCTTTCCTCAGAGCCAGCGTTATAACGTTAATGGCGGCGGCCAGATGCGCGCTCTGCCAGAAATTCTGACACCACCCACGATTCAATTTGATGATGAACAAGAAGATGCAACGATAGATCCCGCGCAGTATGCAGAGTTGATGGCGACTAAGCAGTACCTTGCTCAGCAACAGTTGCGTCTGCAGCAGCAACTAGCCAACCTTACGGTCGCGCAGCAGCAGATGCAAAACTTAGGTCTGAGCGCCGGTATGGGCCAGCAGCAGCAGCAACAGTTTTATCAATCTATGACACCAACCAACGGATTCTACAACCAGCAATTCCAGAATGGTATGCAACCGATCATTTCACAAGTCCCTGGAACCCCTGGTGTATACACGGTCTACAATCCCATGACTGGTCAGCAAGGGTACGTGGTGGATAGTGGTGCTCAACAGCAAAACACTCCTCAGGCTTCATTTCCAAACCATGAGTTTAGCCAGTCACCGCCTCCCATTACGCCTACCTTCCGCGCTCAAGTGTCTCCACCCCCTGTTGAGAAAATTGTGGAGGCTCGCACCCAGAGCACCTCCCCTCCGAAACTTTCTCCACCGAAGTCAACATCATCGCCCGCACTCGATGTGAATCCCCTTCCACCACCATCAGCGAACGCCTTTCGTCGAGGTCACTCCAAAGGTCTGTCATCGGTTACCGGCAACATCATGAAATTCTCCGACGGGCCAAAGAGCAGCATTCCAAAGACCGCAGGCTTCCCTCAGACTCCAATGACTGGCACTTTCGGACCGGGTCAAAATCGCGCTGGTGACCACCCCATCCGTCAGCCCCGTGGTCCTCCTTCGCTGGAGGAGCTGGTCGACAAGCCAACTTCCAAGCACGAGGGCAGCAAGAACTTCATTACCCGTCAGCGCCGTCGTGCCGTGCACAACCTGGTGCGCGCTGGTCTAGATCGTCGTGCTGCTTCTCGCGGGAGCAATTCGATCGATAGTGTGGGGACGCCATCAAGCGAATGTGACATCACCTTCTCGGTCTCGGGTTCCGACAACGATAGCGACAGCGTCGGTGGCCGAAGCGAGAGCTCTGGTCGGCCCAGTCCCATTGGATCTGAGCGGAAAGAAATGAAGGCACGTTCACGTGATAGGAACTCAACGGGCACTCCATTCACCACGGCAAGCCTCAGCAGCGAAGATGGCATGGTTGAGGTCAAGATGGACGAACGCAAGGCTCCACTGTTGGTACTGACCACCGCGGAGAAGCGCAAGAGTGCGGTCTTTTGAAGAATCAATCTTTCATGGCTATGGGTGAATGGGGTTGATCGGCCCTGGTAGATCCTCGGGCAGACGCTGGGACTCCTTTCATTCATCTATCACATACACCATAGCCACATGATACTACTGTACGCCTTTAACGACTTGCTCATCAGCAACCATATCCGTACCGGTTATGGCACGCTGCTTTATGACTCTTTTTACCGTCTTTACATTATACGATTGTAATCTCTGCTTCTCCGGTCTTCGTCACTGCTGCCTGCACCATTGAATCGGCTGGCTTGACGTCAGAGGACCTCTTAAACCTGGATAGCAACTAGCTTGCATACTGGACTTCATAATCGATATTTAGTTCCCTTGCTGGCAATACATCAGATTGGCGTCTTGATGGCTTTTTGTGAGAAGAAAAGGAGGACATGGTACGAGAGAGACATGGATGTGCGAGGAGAATGGGCTTGAGAAGCTTGATGTGAGGCGACGGACGGGCGTGTGTCTCTGCTAGAGATCATACTTGGCGTAATCCCAGGCATTAGCTAGAGTTGCATGGATGTTGAACATAAAATCATGATGCCTCTATCGCACGCGATTCTGTCCCCATGGTTCTCCGGATGTGATTCCCAGTGCGGAATGTCCTTGAATTCTCATATCATGCTCTCCATCCACGGTCTTTGAGGACTACGAGCCTACGTGAATGTTCGCAAGAAATTCCACATGTATGAATACACTCGCGCCGCGCCTCAATTTCGATATACCCCTTTGTCTTGCCTTGTCTTATGACACTGATCACGGTTCTATAGAAATGTCGGACGGAACTCTTGTTGGGATTCTAATAGTATGCGATGGAATCTGGGTCGGTCCTTTTTTAAGTTTCGTTCTTGTGGGTTGTGTGGGGTGGTTGGGAATTGTGTACTATTATCGTTGGATGGGTTGTCGAGGTGGGAGGTGGGAGATGGGAGGTGGGAGGTGAAGTTGGAGGTGGGTGGGAGGTGGGAGGTGGGAGGTAGAGGTGGAGATAGGATGGGTGAGTGGGTGAGTGGGTGAGTAGGATGCAGTGGGTGAGTAGGTGAGTAGGTATCTGAATGAGTGAGATGAAACTGTCTGGAATATATAGCTGTTGATAAGTATATATTATGCTAGTTTCATCTTATAGAAATGTCTATGTAGTATATTAGCGTCGTTGAAAGACTTATATCGCGAAGATAGAATAATTAATAGAGGGCTTACATTGTAAACTATATGGAATATATACAGTGGGGTATCTATCGGAACGAGTGAGTGTGAAAGGTAACGAATGACAGCTTCTTAATGTCTAAAATCTTTACGAGGCTCTCAACAGGTACTGTGGTATATAGTACCCTAAATCTACGCAAGGGAAACGCGTATGTAGTAAATAGTTGATAGAGTGCTTACATTATAAAATATATTGGAATATATACAGTGGGGTATCTATGTAAAACGAGTGAGTGTGAAAGGTAATGACAGCTTTCTTTCTGTCCAAAAAATATATTGCGCCAGAGAGAAACAAACAGAATATTATCAAATCGATCGCTCGCTTGGTTTTTCGCATCTTCTTCCAAAAACATATCATCAATCCGCGCTGATACCAAATGCCAATTTTCAAACCCACGCTTCGTGAAAACGACTGTGATTTCCCAAGTTCATCAATGGCAATCGAGAGATCAGGACTTCACCTCCCCGTCGAAATTCAGCCGAGGAAGCGACTGATGACCCTGATAGGCCCTGCTGGCAGCCACACTGGCATCCCTCACCTTCTGGAACCCCACCGGATCCTTCCTCTCCCACTCGACCAACTCCTCCGGCGTGGCGCCAATGGCCTCAAACATCACATCCGGCCCCAGCCTCGTCATCTTCTCCTGAATCTCCCTCCCCTCCAAGCCTTCGAGGCGCCTCCGCAGGTCTTGGAGATAATCGGCTTCAACTTCCGTGCCCGTGGTGCCGTGGGCGTAGTCTTCCGTTTCGGGACGCAGGATGTCGCGTTTGATGCGCTGGCCGAAACGGTGCATGCGGCCTTCCTCTTGCGCTTGGCGGGAGGCGAGGGAGGGGGAGGAGGCGCGGCGGGAGAGGGATTCGGGTCGGATGATTGGTACGGTGCTGCTGTTGTCGGAGAGTTCTGCGGAGGGGACCGAGTTGGGGTTGTTAGTTTGAGGGTCGAGGTTGAAGGATGTGCTTTCGAGGGAGGAGGATAGATTGGAGGTTTCGGGGTCGTTGGTAAGAACGGTGGGTTTGGGCAGGCGAGTTTCGGGGTACTCGTTTTCAAATCGTTCGATCATGCGTTCGAGAGTCGAATCGAGGAATTTGAGTCGCTCTGTGTCACTGCATTAGTATTGAAAAAAGATCGATATTGTTTGTACTTACGATAGCTCATCTCGTCGCCACCTTTGGCTTCCTTTGCTAATGGTGGCTGTAAGCGGGCTCTAATCTTCCTGGCACTTTCCAAGAGATTCTTTGACATCTCCTTGGCCTTGCCTTTCGAGACATTATTGCCTTGCAGGACGTTTTGTGGTGTCCCTGCACCGCTCCGCTGCGGTGATCCATTACGAGAGAGTCTCCTGGAATCGGCCGCTCTGTTGAGACAGACATCTAGAGCCTTGACAACGCCAGTACCGCCAACGATATAATCATCATCAGGTGCGGGCTCGTCGTTGTCGTGGTTTTCTGGAAACCCATCAACGTGACCAACCAGGTGCAATAGTACATCTGGAACCGTCAGTTGCTTCTCGCCCCCATGAGGATCAGCCATCGCTGCGATTGCTGAGTTGGGATTTTCCTGTAGAGGATATCGCTCCAGGTTTCTCAGGGAATATGCTACAACTTGTTTGGCAAGAGCTTTCACAACCTCGCTGGAATCCGGACTCGGCACGTCAACGTCGATACAGACTATCGAACTAGAGACGCGCACCGCGGCCATTAAGGAGGCATACAGCGCACAAGCCTCCTCCTGATCTGCTTCGGTTTTTGCGGAAGCTAATGGTGTCAATTTGTGGTTCTCCAGGATGTTAAGATGTGCGAGCGTCCGACTTTCCGACAGCGCTTCGGCCAAGGCGATCGCATGCTCGGGCGACATAGCCACATCCATCAAATGTATTCTCTTGATGATAGGGCATTGAGGCAGATATTTGCGGATGTTGTTGAGAGCGGTAGGCCGTATCGTGAAGAGGTCGCGGTTCTGGGAAAGGTCGATGAAACGAAAGTTTGGAAGTTGTACAAGGGCTGGGAGTAAGGACTCAAGGGAGGAGGGTGAAAGATGGCAATCAGCAAGGCTGAGAGCGAACAGTGGGTTTGTGTCATCCAAGGCATCTGCAAGCAAATCTAGATCCTCACAAAGGTTGTTTCCACCCAGGTCAAGCCCGTTACATTTTCCACTTCGCACATAACGTATGACATGCTGAAACGCTTCTCGTGACATGTTGTTACTCGCAAGGCCTAACCTGGTAACACCGCATTTTATGGCACCATCGACGAGCTTCATTATGCAATCGGTATCCAGGCCGCACTGTGCCATGACGAGCTCTTCCAAGCGGCTGCCTCCAAGCCTCTCACCTATGGCTTCTTGCAGTAGAGTTGGCATATCGACCTGTGGATGTATTTGAGGATGTGCGTGTTGTGGAGCGTGATGTTTGACGCTATCGACAGTCGCGGACGGTTGAGGGAATGGGATTAATGATAAATCTATAGCCTTTAGAGATCTTGACATGTTGATGAAAAGTGAGATGTGTCGCCAGCCTTCTTTTCCAATCTTAGGGTTGTCCTTGAGCGAGATCTTCTCAACCACACCTAGCCGTTCCGTACCTGACTTACCCTGGCTGTTGCCCGTCTTACACAGACGTTTGTTATGCTTCGCTTGCTCTGGCGTCTTTACCGCAAGGAGTCCAGCCAAAATAACCCGTACAGCTTCATCTCCCAAACCACAATTCTCAAGCACCACTTTCTTCACTGGCACCACTGCTAGATAATCCCCGAGTGTGACTAGATCTGAAAGCTGTATCCAATACCCTGACAAATCAAGGCATGAGAGGATACCTGGCGTCGAAGCTAAGCATGCGGAAGGAGAGGAGATCTGTTCAGTTATTCGCTTCAGAACAGGCGTCTCTCGCAGTTGACAACAGCGTCGGTATATACGAAGTGGATCCGTAGTTGGTCTGTCTTGGTTTGGCGGTGTGTCAACGCTGGTAGACGAGTTATTCGCACTCCCACTGCTATTTTCGCGATTCACTTCAGCCGGTATTGTACCGTTAGCCAAATCTTCCTGGTGTCTCCGCTCTTTCCTCTCCTTGCGCTCCCCTTCCGAGCGTCTTTTCTTTTCTTTCTTCTTCGTCGGCTCTTTCATCTCCGCCGTTTCGTGGAGCTTCGGCTCTGATCCTTGCGGAGCCTTCGCTTCTTCTTCGCTGGCTTTGATAATCCCATCTATGTCGTTCTCATCTACCACCTCGTCGGCGTGCTTGAGCGCCTGCCCCTCACTTTTCTTAAACTTCTGGTCCTTCTTCTTCTTAGACTCCACTTCGTAATTCAAGGTGCTAAGACTTGACTCTTTCGTTATTGGAGGTGGCGGCGGCATTTCTGGCTCTTCATCGACATATTGAGCCGCGCCAGCAATTTCCACATCCACACAAAAAGAGACTCGTCGTAGCTTCTTCAGGTCTAGCTCTGGGACTGAGCATCGTTCACGATAAGGGTCAACGTTCATGGTCTTTCTTGCGCAGATTCCCCCAGTACCGGAAGCCTTTCCCATAGTACTACTATTGCTGGATGAAAGTCTCCTGAGTGCGCTTTGTATGAACGTATTGCCAGATTTTGGGCTCGAAGACGGGTTCGCGGGAGAATTATCAGCTTTCCTGGTAGGTGTGACTGCTGCCCCAAAAGGGTTCGCAAGGGGATCTGGCGCTGGACTCGGTGGTGGGGACTTTGTAGAGGGCGGCGACGCATTCCCCGAAACGGTGGGCTGTGGGTTTGAATTAGAGGAGAACTTGGAACTGATGCTCGACATCCACGAGTTCCGTCTGCCCGGAGGTGGTATCTTGGGTTCCTTGGGGCTCTTTGAATAGCTTGAGCCTGACGACTCGGGCTTGTCCGAACTCTGTCGATGAGGGAGGTGAGGTCTATGCATATGGCTGTGGGTTTGAGGTGGGTGGGCACCATTGGCCTTAGGAGTCGTCGGTGCATCTGTCTTGAGCACTTTCTGGACATCTTTGTAAGGGGGCTTTTCTTCGGCGCTTGCGTCTGTGGTATTGACGGTCTTGCTCGCAGCATGATCTGTATTTTTCGAGAGTCAGATGATAGGCTCATGGAGGACAATGAGAATCCGCATTGCAGATCCGACTGGCCCCGGGGACATTGCCGCATGACTTGAGACATACCTTTAGGTGAATGGTGCAGCCAACTTACGTCGACACCGTGTACACCCTCCATATCTAGGCTTGTACGTATCTTTGGAGGGTAGATTGCAAAGGAACCGAGCTTCACTTCATGGTGATGGCTATTTGCGGGGTCAAGCTGAGGTGCTGTCGCCAACAAACGGTCTACATTATTGTTTCTTTGGGCACCTACCACCACGGGTGAGCAAGATTGATCATCATGGATGACGAATCATGCGAAGGGAATGTTGCATGCTGGGTTCGCAGTATTCGGCATCTTGCTCTCAATCACGGAGAGCTGCTGATTAACGGGTATTGGGCATGACAGTTCCAGCCAAGCCACGTTAGGTGCACACTCACCATCGATTCTAGCGTTGAGAAAACTCTTGCGACATCTTGGCACTGGCGGCACGAAAAGTTCTAGGTTAGCGTTATCGTGTTCATGGAACAGAGTATTTGATGATAAACTCCTGTTCGACTGATCTTTTTCTGTGACTGTTTTTCATTTCGGGATATGTGTACCATTAGCTCTGATTCTGAGGAGTCAGAAAGCTAAGGTATAGACCCATTAATACAGAATTGGGGGATTCTCGTGCCGCTAGGTCAGGGAGTCGCAGGAATCTCGCGCACGCTAAATTCATTGAACTTTTTGTGACAAGCAGCTAGTACCAAATGCCCAACAGCGTTTGACATCTAGCGGGGAAGACGCTTGAGGGAGTGTCTACCGTATGCCGCGATTCGCAAACTTCCATGACAATCAATTATCTTACATCGCCTGCTTGACTTTGGCAATCTTCCCCTTTACACGCTCCATCCTCTCCTCCTTGCTCAGTTTTTGCTTCCTGTGCTTCTTCGACTCCTCCTTATGTTCGTCTTTGGTCTTTTTCTCTCCATCATCCTCTTCCTTCTTGAAGGGATCCTCCCGGATTGCCTTATGAGCCTCCTGATACATCTCCTCCAGACCATCCGCCTCAATCTCGTCATCGATGTAGCCCTGGAACTGTGACTTGTAGCGCTCTTCGTCGTCGTCGGCGAGGGTCTCCATATATTCGGCGATATGGCCACCGAAGATATACTTGCGTAGGGTCTCGGCGTCGAGCTCTTTGGTTTCGATATCGAAGCCGGGGAAGCGGTTCTCCGAGTGAGGGATGAGCATGCCGCCGTCCGAAGCGCCTTTCATGGCGCCAAAGACCCGAGCTCCAGTAGAAGTGCGAGCAAGACCAACGTCGAGGAAGCACTTGAATGGACGACGGTCTTCACCTTCGTGCTCGACGGCTTCGGTAAGTTTGTACTCGCCATCAGCCTCTTCAACGCCAGTGAAAGTATCAGCTAGCTCCAGCTTTGAGAGGGCGCGACGAGCGATCAAGAGGCCAACGCAGTATGCGGCAGCCCAATTCGTAAGACCATGCTTGATGCCGTATCGCTTGAGCTCGTGGCCGTAGGCTGCGCAAAAGATTTTGTCGCCAGTTATCTCGGAGGTGACGATCTGGCAAATGATATCTTTGTTGGTGAAGCGAACGACGAGGCGGTATTTGGGAGCGTTGTATTTGTTCTTGGCCTGAGTGATAAGACGCTTGCGCGCATAGTAATCGGTTTTACCTGCACGGCGACGCTTGTACTTGGTCTGGTAGCGGCTGCAATTGCATTAGTAGGAGAGTGTGGAGCGATGTAGGTTAGGAACGATGGAGGAACGATGGAGGAACGATACTCACCTGTAATACGCACTATTCTTGACCAGCTTGGTGAAAGGCTGTATCACAACCCAGAGTCAGCAATTCACGCTTCAGATCCATTCCGAAGCATCTTGCGTGGACTCATTCACATGCATCCTCGAGATGCGTCGGTCATACAGGGAGACCGTTCGTAGGACTCACCATGTTGACGGAGTTGCCTTACTGCGGTTGTCGTTATCTGAAGAGGTGCTGGACGTGAGATTGAAGTGGGCAAACATATTTAAGCGAGCTCGTCCCCCACCTCAATTCAGATAATCTTCTAATTCACTGGTCGGCGACGACATGAAGTACTACATGTCACGACCCAATTGACGCTACACTTCATATCCTTCAATAGACATTCGAGAAACACAGGAGTGCTACGCATTGCTCATACGTGCAGCTTGGGGATCTGATCCACGCCAAGAGCCGGTGAGTAAGTCAACGTTCTGCTTGTTAAGGTCGACCATTGCTTTGCGCGAAGGTCGTTTGTTGAAACCGGAAGGAGGCGAATATTGCGACTGGGAAGGTAGAATTTTTTGGAGAGGGTGTGATATCTGATTGCATGAGTGTGCTTTTTGTGTACAGATATTTGGGTGAGATGCATTTACACATGGTGCGCTGGCGATGATATCGAGGGGACAAGGCGCTCTGTCCCGGGTCCATCAGGGGGAGGGTAGCATTGATACTCAGATTTCATGGTGAGGTGCGAACGGAAATGTCCATATCAGACTTGCTACATGTCAGCGCTCTTGACCCTCGTCATGTCCTGCGTTCAGGCAAAGACGGAACCCATAGTGCATGTGGCAACGACGATGCCACATTCCTCTACAGATTCCCTGTCTGCAAATTGATGCGTGGACGCCAGACACCATGCTTTACGCCCTTTTCACGAAGCCACCTTCGCCGAAAATTTGCCCGCAGCCTGATCAAACAGCGAACTCTTCTCCCTCAAGTCCACCAAAAATGGATGATCCTTCTGCACCCGCTCTAAACTTCCCATCAATTCTTCGACATCCTTTCCACTAATGACATTCAGCACGATTGAATTGGCAATCGCTTCCGCACCGTTTGGGTCTTTCTCGATAGCTTGCTGCAGGGCTGCCTCCGCTTCCGGTAACCGGCCTAGGTGGAGCTCAGCGACTGCCTGACCGACAAGGGATTTGGTAGCGGAGGAGGAAGGGGCCTGGGCCATTTCCTCGAAGACGTAGAAGGCTTGTTGGTAGCGCTCGCCGCCCTAGAAGTGGTGTCAATCCTTACTGAACGAGTATGGGGGATGAGAATGGAGGTGAAGAGGCGTACTTACCAAGCGGAGACCGACCCAAGATTCTGCGATGTTGACTAGCAGGCTGTCTTGTGCCCATTTTCGAGCTGCCTGGACTTCTTTCAGGGCAAGGTCTGTTCGATTTTGCTGTAGATGAATTTGCACAATGAGTGCAATTCTGTGGCAGGGAGAGCTTTTGTTAGCGCTCACCGCATCAACGCTCCCTCTTGTAGATGACCTTACGCTTCAAGGCTCCCCTGGTGCTTGCTCAACAAGCTCAATGCGTCTTCGGTCTTGCCGGCCGCTTGGAGCACCGTTCCGCCCAATAGTTGAACAGTAGCATTTTCCGACTTCGTGTCTAATAGCGATTCAATCTGTCTGACTGCTTCTGAAGTGTTGCCGACACTGTGTTGCGCCAGTGCCTTCACAGCAGTGAAATCCGGGGCATTGCCCTCGCTCTTAATGCTGGACAGCACTTCTTTGGCATTCCCGTTTGCAATTTGGGCTCTCAGCTGGAGTACCCGGGCAGGAATCTTGTTCTCTGGTGAAAGGGAGGATATGTCGAAGTCGATAACGGTCTGGTATTGACCTTGATGGAAGGCGACGTGAATATTGAGGAGCTCTAGAATTGTGAGTTGTGAAGCGATGGTAGCGGTCTCGAACGCTTACATACCCCCTTCTGCCGAGAACGGATCCATTGTTGAAGAGTTACCTTACAGTCAGTACTTTGTAGGTGGACACAGTGCTCGCGTGGAAAGAGCCGCCAGGAAGTGGGTCCGCCGGGGTGCCTGAATTTTACCCCCACCACCTCTTTCTCCATGCCCTTCGTGCACCGCACATTTCTCTTTTGAGAAGGCCCGAGACGCATCGTCTCGACCTGCCTAGAGACTGGGCTCTGTACCTAACTTTCTTTAGATACATCCTCCATGTCGGGTTAGTGTAATCTCCCATGAATGAGGGGGAGTCTCCGCAGCATCCAGCGTTCTACTACTAGCTGATTAGGCCGGGGGCCTGGTCAGCTCTCTACTCTCATAAGATCAGTTCATAGATCATACTTATGTTACCTTTCCTTACGGTCCTCACAGTCGTAGTCCTCTGCTTGAGCCCGTTCAGCAAGGCCTCAACGCTTTGACTGCATCCACCTGTCGCGCATCATGGTTCGTCTTGCTCTACCAAATCGCCTCAAAAGCTACAATGGGAAGAGTGGTGAAACAAGTCAGCCTGAAAGCAGGCCAACAAGTCCTGGGCGCTCTCCCATTGAGTTGAAAGGTCTAATACTCAAGACGAAAGTGTTGAGGGTAAGGAGACCACCAATTGTCCTACCTATCTGGCGGCTGATCATTAGGCAGGCAAGGAACTTGGCAGCAAAAGACAAGAGTGGCAGCAGTGATCCTGTAGGTGCTAGTGGAGAACAAATCCGCCATTGAGCATCGCTTGACGCTGTCAATAGTACCTTGTAATCAATCTTGGAGACTCCAAGCAATCTACCCCTACCGTCAGCAAGAACCTCAACCCCGAATGGAACGTAACCTTCGACTTGCCGATCGATGGCATCCAGAGTGTGCTGCTTGAGGCCGTTTGCTGGGATAGAGATCGCTTTGGCAAAGACTTCCTAGGAGAGTTCGATGTGGTGGTCGAGGATATATTTGCGAACGGTCAGACGGTACAAGAGGTGAGCTATATCGTCGATCAGCTTCGTATCTCCTTACTCACCATCAATAGCCTCGCTGGTTTACCCTGGAATCAAGGCGGAAGGGAAAAAAGAGAAAGGGAGAGGTATCCGGAGAAGTCCAACTGCAATTCAGCCTCGTGGATACTTCAGACTCGTCGGCACACTCCAAAGAAATTCTTCAGAAATTGGCATCAACGATTGGCATAATTCCCGACGAGGACGCTGAAGAGAACGAGGATTTGACGAAATTAGACAACTTAGATCTCGATGACGATAACGATGATGACGATGAAATAGATGAGAAAAACCCAGAAACGTCGGATGAGACTGATAACCCTCAGCAGCCGGAGAGAGCAGAGAAGAGAAGAAGAAAGCTCCGACTGAAGCGGCTAAAGAAGAGGGCGAAGGCAAGAGCATATGAATTTACAGGCGGAACCAATGTGGTGGGGGTAGTCTTTTTGGAGGTTGGCAAGATCACGGATCTTCCTCCAGAACGAAACAGTAGGGTTTCGCAAGATTTATTGGCTTTGCATGGTACTAACATTGTCCACAGTGACAAAGACTGGCTTCGATATGGACCCCTTCGTGGTGGCCTCTTTAGGCCGGAAGACGTACCGGACTCGAGTCATCAGCCATAATCTAAATCCCGTATATGAGGAGAAGATGGTATTCCAGGTCATGAAGCATGAGCAGAATTACTCGATGAGCTTCTCCGTAGTCGACAGAGACAAACTTTCGGGCAACGACTTCGTTGGTACCGCCAATCTGCCGCTTTCAGAACTAACCTCCATCGCCCCAGAGGCAGATCCAGAGACAGGACTTTATACTCTACCAGACCCGTCCGACACCTCTATGACCGTACCCGCTCCAAAACCTTCGAGATTTAAGATCTCGATGTCCAGATCATCATCCGCTACTAGCCTCAACAAACTTTCAAAGCCAAGTTTGGTATCTAAGAAGAGCTCTCAGAATTTTATGGACAGCAGTGCACTCTTAGATGCTGCATCTGGCCACATGAGCGTTCCGGGTAATTCGAACCAGCTCACGCCAACGATAAGCAATCCTACGCATCAGGCTGTGGAGGAGCATCATAATCACGAGGAGGACGCACTTCTGAAAATCCTCACTCTGCCTCTGGTGTTGAAAAATAAGGATCGGTGGGAAGCTAAACATAATCCCCAACTGCATGTGAAGGCCAAATACCTCCCATATGCGGCTTTACGACAGCAATTTTGGCGCGCGATGCTGAAGCAATATGATTCTGATGAGAATGCTAGATTTAGTAAAGTCGAGCTGACAACTATGCTTGATACGCTGGGTTCTACTCTTAGAGAGTCAACCATCGATAGACTCTTCGAGAGGTTCGCGACTGATAATGACTCGCTAGACCCTCTCTTGACCTACGATCAGGCTGTTATAGCCCTGGAAGACCAACTAACTCAGCCACCACGGAAGCAGACTTGGGGCGACACCATGAGGGGCTATATGGACAACGCCCATTTTTCCACCCAAAGCAACGGAGATGATCAAGCATGCCAGGATGACGATTTCCCTGCTATGGAAGGCAATGCAAAAAGGCCACTCAATCAGGAAGCAGACCGCTCAGCTGTACCTGCTATCGCGCAAGAGCATATTGGCTTGCCGGGCGAACAAGGAGAATTACTGGAAGAAAACGACCTTGGCGATGAGCGAGGTGAAGAGCATATCGTTGAGATCCGGGAATGTCCGTTGTGCCATCAACCACGCTTGAATAAGAAGTCCGATGCGGACATAATAACTCATATCGCAACGTGCGCCAGTGAGGATTGGAGGCAGGTGAACAACATTGTCATGGCCGGTTTCGTCACCTCCAGCCAAGCCCAGCGGAAGTGGTACTCGAAAGTCATTACCAAGATCTCATACGGAGGATACAAGCTGGGTGCCAATTCAGCCAACATATTGGTTCAAGATAGAAGTACAGGCCAAATAAACGAGGAAAGGATGAGCGTATACGTTCGAATTGGAATACGTCTGCTGTACAAGGGCCTAAAGAGTCGAGACATGGAAAAGAAGCGAAGTACATATACCCTGTCCAAGGGGAAACGCAGTACTGACAATAGCAGTTCGGAAAATGTTGAGAAACATGAGTTACAAGCAAGGTAGAAAGTACGACGACCCTACGTCAGCGCGAGAGATACGATCCTTCGTCAATTTCCACCAGCTCGACATGTCAGAGGTTCGCAAGCCAATAGAAGATTTCAAGAACTTCAATGAGTTCTTTTACCGTCAACTAAAGCCGGACGCAAGGCCTTGCTCTGCCGCCAGTAATACAAAAATCATTGTGTCGCCTGCCGATTGTCGCTCAGTAGTATTCAATACGTTGACTGAGGCCACCAAGATTTGGGTGAAAGGTCGTGAGTTCTCGGTTGAAAGATTGCTTGGTAAGGCATACCCTCAAGATGCAAAAAGATATGTCAACGGCGCCATGGGTATTTTCCGGCTTGCTCCTCAAGATTACCATCGTTTCCACATACCCGTTGATGGAATCCTGGACAAGCCGAAGCTGATAGAAGGAGAGTATTACACTGTGAATCCGATGGCTATTCGGTCTGCACTTGATGTTTACAGCGAGAACATTCGGTACGTGGTACCTATTGACTCTGTGTCCCATGGTAGGGTGATGGTTATCTGCGTTGGTGCCATGATGGTTGGTAGCACTGTCATTACTCGAAGCCAGGGCGAAGAAGTGCACCGGGCAGAAGAGCTCGGATATTTCAAATTTGGAGGCAGCACAATTCTGCTTCTTTTTGAGCAAGGCGTAATGCGTTTCGATGATGACCTGATCGACAACTCAAATGGCGCTTTGGAGACTTTGGTAAGTCATCGCCGCGTTGCAAGCATGTTATATGTACTAAAGGCCCTTCTAGCTGCGTGTAGGCATGTCCATCGGACACTCTCCGGAGCAATTGCAGCATTTGCCTGATATGCGTAAGAAAGAGGAGAACGTGACAAACGCCGATAGACAGGAGGCGAAGCGGAGGATAGAAGGCAGCTTGGCCCCTGACACGGCTGTCTCGGGTCCGTCGTCGATGAAGTGATTTCGTGCATAGCGTAACGACTTGATTAGTGTTGGAGCTCATATTGGCGCTGGGCATGGCTAAAGATGAAGCGCGTCCTCCATCATCTGCTTGGACAATGATCTCTCCTGCTGTTTTCCGAGATGAGTTCAACACTTCACTTGGATAAGTTCATCGTAATCGAAATCTTAGCAGTGTCGGTGGAAGATCTATGTCGGGTACGGCAATATAGAGGGCTAAGCTTGTTGGAGCTAGCGCGAAAACACGAGAAGTAAACAGCGAAAGAACCAAGCTTCCGCCCCCTCACTCATGCAATCAGCGATCACAACCGCCAAATTGCGATACGACGACTCACCACCACATTCGCTTTCACAGCATTAATGCATCTGTATATCATTGAGAAAAGTGACAGTCTCGGCGCAAACCATTGGAAAGGCTGCTAGGCCCTCCGCACCTACCGCCTAAGATCACGCGCCAACGGAGTTGATCTTGACAAAGTGCTCCCAATATCAAAAGCATCAATGACAGCCTACATGACGCGCGCACCGCTGCAACTGATCAACAATCCCCATATGATGAGTGGAGCGCCCGGTCATGGAAGAAGGACTAGCAAGCGATTAGAAGAAAAGGAGGATGCACCATTGGTCAATGGCATTGGGCATGAGGACGAGCCGGTCAAGGGAAGCAAGATTGATGCAGGGAAGCAGGGGAAAGGAAAGGTTAATGGGACGAGTACGAAGCCGGCAGCGAAGAGGAAACCTGGTGAGTCTGGGGTGGCGCTCTAATGGTTGTGCAGATTTGGTGGATGGATTCCAGCGATCTGACAGCTAGAGCTCTTCGCTTACATTGCCGATCATGATCTAATTTGAAAACACAGTGTACGACGAGGAAGATCATGGCTTCCCCTATACGCGAACTCAGGCAAAGAAAGCAAAGGCCGAAGCAGCACTTCCAGCAACAGTCGAGGAGGAGCAAGGATTACGCGCAGAAACAGCACCTCCAAAACGAGCAAGGAAGAAATCCGTGGGCTCACCAGATACGACACGTGCGGAGAATGAAGCGAGGAAGGGAACGCGAAAAAGCGCAAGGCATAGTGGCGAGCATGAGAAAGAGAGTGCAGATCCTCAAGTACTACCGGTCAAGAAGAGGAGGAAGCGAGACTCCAGCAAAGTGAAGCCAGGTCAAGAAGGCGAATCATCGGCAAAAGAACCAACGGAAAAGGAACCATCTAAGACAACGCACAACCACTCAAGGCAGGAAGAGCGACAAGATCATACGCAGCCGATTGAGATCTCGTTCGATGCCACGAAGATTGCTCTGCCGTTCGCGGATACACCGAGGATACAGCGGAATAAGGATATGAGAAAGACCAATGCGGCGAGGAGAAGCAGCCTAGGTCTTAGAGGGCGAAGGGCGAGTTCGCTGATTGACACCGGAAGATCTACCGGTACGATTTCACTTCATCAACACATGAATCTGGCTGCATATAAAGTTCGATCGCTGACTTGTTTATAGCAATGCCTCACGACGAAGTTGAAACCTCTGAATTCTACAAACATATCGAGAGCGAGGGGCTTTCGGAACCGCGGCGGATGAAACAGCTCCTAACGTGGTGTGCTACGCGAGCTTTGGGCGAAAAGCCGTCGTATGCATTGGAGGATAGCAATGCCAGACTCGCAGGTAGGCTGGGAGTACGTTGATGTCGATACATTGCTAACAGGGGTAACAGCGCGAGAGATCCAGGGCCAACTCTTAAAGGACTTCTCGAAACGGTCAGAGCTGTCGGACTGGTTCAATAGGGTATGTCATAAAAAATCTCAAGCTATAAGTTCCAACCAAAACAAAAATACTAACATCATTGCAGAAAGAATCGACTCCACCACCGTCCTTACCGAAACCGAATCCCAAAAACGCCTCGAATCTAGCCAAGATACAAGACCTAGAGCAACAAATAGCCCGGTAAGCTCCTACCTCTTACCCCCTCACTCCCACCCGAACAAAGAAACAAACCAACAAACGAACATCGTCACTAACACAACCTCAAACACAAAGCCTCCGCACCGAGCGCGAAACCTGGGAATCCCTCCTCCAACCCCCACCACCACCCCCCAACCCATCCTCCTCCCCTACCTCCGCCCCCCCACCCATCGACCCCACCCTCCTCACGCACCCAACCCAACTCTCCGCCCTCGAAACCCTCGAAACCTTCACCTCAACCTTCCACCCCTCCCTCGCCGCCACAACCTCATCCCGCCTCCAACGCATCCATCAAAATCTCGAATTCGCCCTCGACAGCTTCGCGCACAACGTGCATGCGCTCGGCGCTTACAAGGGTGCGGCGGAGGGGGTGGCGGATCGGGTGTTGGGGGTTAGTGCGGAGAGATTGGAGGAGAGGGAGGGGGAGGGGAGGGAGAGGGCGGGTGGGGAGGTGGGGATGAGGGATTTGTTAAGGGGGTTGAGTCGGGTTGTTGAGCGGTGATGTTGATGATGATGGAGGGTGTGTTTTTGAGGGGTGTGGGGACTCGGACAAAGGGGGGGGATGGTTTTGTACCTAGTGCGTGCGTTTTCATGAGAGAGAGAGAGAGAGAGAGAGAGAAATCTATATCTTGCCTGTTTCATTGATGGGATTAGGACCTTCTGCTATTCTTTCATGGATGGTTCTTTCATGGACGAGGTGAATCATCAAGGGATGGCATTGGTAATGGCATTATTGACTGTCGATCAGCTGACTTTTTCCGTGCGGGCATCCCATGATAAAGGTCTGCGTATGTGTGTGTGTGTGTGTGTGTGTGTGAGAGAGAGAGAGAGAGAGAGAGAGAGAGAGAGGAGGTTTTTTCAGACTTCTCTATGAGCTTGGTTATTCGATGATTGAAATAATGTTCCGTGTGCTGGCGTAGCGTAGGCGATTTAGGAATGCAAAGGATGGAAATTCATTGTTTTTGGTTTTTGGTTTTTGGTTTTGGGTACTTGATGTCTGGGGTTGGTGTTGGTGTTGGGTTAGATTCCATGAGATGAAGGGGGAGGTGTGTGGTCTGTTCGTCGTTTAGTGGATGTGAGGATTTGAGAGGATGGGGTTTTGGATTGGAGATTTTTTTGGAAGGTTGTGGTGGATGGATGGATGGATGGATGAGTTGGATGGATGGATGGATGGATGGATGAGTTGGATGGATGGATGGATGGATGGATGGATGGATGAGTTAGTTGGTGTTTTGGGGGTTTGGGTTGGATGGGGTTGAGAGAGAGAGAGAGTGGCTTGTGTCGAAAATGAATGGGCATAAGTATGAGAGGTTGGCAGTGGGGTGGAGGGGAGTGATATGTTCTTGAATAGAGTATCTAGCTGATTCGTCGGCTTTCCTTGGTATTCGTGTGGGATCTTATGTTTGGTGGTGAGTCTTATCCTTTATTACTACTTATGTTGGTTTTTAGTTTTGTAGTTGTTGCTGAAAGCGATGTAATTCGCATTGAGCCTCCGGCTTTCATTGCGATGAAGATGAAGGCGAAGACGAAGACGAAGGGCTGGCGTTGGGCTGATCCATACCACTTTTGCACTTGATTACTTCTGATATTTGGAGAGTGCAATATGGACAGATAGAATATCCTCTCTCCTCGGTCTTCTCTCTCTCCGTGAATCCCCGACTCCGTGCGCAAAAGGTTGTCCGAACATCCCTATTCCGCCCACGAGCTATTCAATCTGCCCCCTTTTCTTCGGCCGACATCGCATTCCCATGCACAGTCGGCTTACCTGCTTCATCTTAATCGTCGATGCTTGTTGATGATCCTCGGGCGCAACGGGAAGTATGATACGGGCTCATGCGACTAGTGTTTACGGGGCATTGTTCGATTGGATGGAGAGGGGATGCTATTATGAAAGAATGTGACAGACTCACACAGTACAGGACACAATGAGACGGGGGAAAAGTGGACCTGATCGTCGATCGATGTGTTTCTGGGGTTGGTTTGGTGGGTGCGGGTATTGCCTAGCTGCAGGATTTTTGACAGTTGGTTGGTTACTTATTGACAGCTGTCAAGGATGCATTATCGTGCCTTGAAATCGATATCATAAATCTAAGTAAGGTAGGGTTCTCGAGTACGAAGACGCGGATGTCTTTCTTCACCTGCAAGCTCGGGTATGTGTGGGTATCGCCATGCATGAATGGAGATGACCGGGTCGATTGGCTTTTCGTCAGACCCCGCACCTGTCATGTATCGATTTCGATTAGCGTGCCAGTAATCTAATTAAGGTAGATGATGGACTCTTGGCAGAAGCACAGACAATGGAAGTGACTATAACCACAACGCTATAACAGCGCAAGGAACCAGATGGTGGGATACGAAGTGGAGGCGTATTGTTGGCGCTGACCCATGCAAGAGGCCGCTGTCAGAACTGCAGGCGGCCAGCTTAGGAGTCGACCTCGATAGCTTGCTCACTGGCTAAGGTAGTTCTTCTTGCTAAACGTCTTATGTTGGGTCCCGCTGTCAAATCATACCTTATCTTATTTCAGCCGTTGGGAGGGCTACAGCTTTGGAGTGCGTCTGCCAGGAGCTTGCGCCTGTTGCGGAGTGCCGGGCGACATGGTCCGAAGTATGGCTTTTCATGCCAGGTACACGCAAGCTGCCATCGCATGAAACGACATGGATGCTAGTCCCATGGTCGAAGAGACCTTGACTGCCAAAACCTGAGCGCTTGGTCCCTCTTGCCTCAATCGTAGCTTATTGCGGCTGAGCACAAGTTTTGATTTAGCTCGACGACTTATGCTAGTGATCTAGCTTATTCTAATGTGAGAACAAGAGATTGCTTCTTTTCCGGGGTTCTCTTGCTTGTTGGGCACCATCTTGTGCGACATTAGTGTCTAACGTCTCATAATCACGTAAACCTCGGTGCAAATCTCGTGCAACTCGACCGGCTTCTTGCAGTCTGCGGCGAAAATGCAGTGTTTGAGTGGCAGCTTCATCCTCCTTGTATCTTGGTAACCCTTCCGTCCCCCACCCATACTTATGCTTGTACCTCCACCGGGAAACGGAACAGGAGGAAAGGGTGCCTGCATGGTCATCTTCTCTGATATTTTCCTTGATATATCGTTGACTCGTCGTCGAGTCAACGTCGAGTCATCGTCGATTGTCAAGCTGCTGCAGGACATCCAACCTACAGTGTCCCCGGAGGTAGTGACGTGCCTGCCCGAGCTGCAGCGCTGCTTGTAGTGGTTGCGTCTATACCATTGTCCCTGGTTTCCCGCAGGAGGATATATGTAGTATGCTAGGCCATGGAGCTGGTCCTACTTGGGTACGCATCTCATGTAGGTAATTGTCTGTAATGCATGTTACGCGTGCAACAAGTCAAACACAACGCCGCTGCGGCCGACCCTTCTGTGCAACAGCAGCAGGCAATAAGTTTTCGGATTGAGGGCTCCTTCTCATTCATTTGATCTTTGACTTTCGATCTGCGGAAACAGCCGTTAGTTTTCGGGCTAAGACGTAGATTGCGACTGCCAGATATAAAGTACTCTTTGGCATACACAGACGGACATGATAGACCTTGCATCCGAGAAACTTCAGATGATTAAGTAGCCTTAGGGAGCACAGGTACTATCGGTTGGTGCTCCTCGTGAAGCTGCATGTCCCCGAAGAGTTCCACACCGTCGCTGCCTCTCATCACCCCTCTAATATCTTATGGCAACCAGTAGACGAGGACGTCCAAAGAAGGATTCGTGGAGCTCATTGCAGGCATTGTGTAATGCCGGATCCTTCTGGTAAGCTCTGTCTTTCTTCCACCGGACATTGGTGGTAGGTGTCTCTCGCACTCTCCCTGAGCAGGTATCAATCTTATCGCTCCTGCATATCGTACACTCCGTCCATTTATCTCTATCATTGGTCTTCTGTCTAAGCTCATCAAGGCGCGCTAAGAAGGAGTCCGCGTTGCGCGGAATGTACCGGACAAGTCCGTTTATATTGGCAGACGTGCAACACGTCTCGCTATCTCTGTCGATCGACGATATGAATGACGGGGCTCAACCACTCAAGCAATAGGCAAATCAAAAGATACGATATACGAAGGTTACAAACCAGACCATATTCTACGTTCGCGTGGCTTGCGGGATTCTGGTTTCACTGTACCTTACGTATCTGACAGCGGTCCTCAAGGAATTCCGAAGGTTAATCAGCACTTTGACAGGGTCCCTTGCATCACCAAACCTCGTCCTCATTGACGGCACCGAAGCTGGACCAGTCAATACATCATCCTTTTGCCCTCGCTTATAGCAAGGCCCACTCCTCGCGTGGATGTCTTAATAAGAAGCCTTGCATCGCACTTGTATAGATTTGACAGCGCCCAGCGGCTCTAATCGGTCCTTTTGGTCGCATGCCAGATCTCAGGTCCTGTGACGGGGGTCTCGATTGGTTGGGGCGCATTACCTCGGTTTCTACCCTTCACATTCAATACATCCTGTTGCACACCACCCGGAAATAAAGTCAGAGAACTACGCCATGAATATACTTTCTCTGATGGCAGCCATCTACTACTACACTTTCCTACCGCATTGAGGGATTGCATTGCGTTCATTGGGTGAAAAGGCCTCTCTTCGGTAAGGTACAGAGGAGAACCAGGTTACTGGGACATATTGCATTATTACGGGATTACAAAAACGTTCGAGACATTGCCTCCTTGGCATTGTTGTTTAGCCGATGCACACATGCAGCTTGGTTGGTCTGACAGAGCCTTACCACATGAACTCCTTCGCTTGTGAGATGTGGGGAGCCGTCAACAGGACCCACAAATGCCCATGCTTGGAACGCCTGCTCGGACAAAGGACATTTACCCCTATGTGATACGAAGTAGGATTTTAGAATCGCATTTAGGCATCAATGCAATTTACTACTTGAAACGGACCCATGCGCCGATGAAGATGGCTCTACCGTGGGGTACACTTCCCCAAAGTACTTGGAAAGAGTGATTCTCAATTTTCTACCCACTTCATGGGCTTTCGAATACAAGACTGAATCAGAAATGAGCTCGCTATAATTCCAATAATCCTGGATGTCGAGCTGATATCCCTCCTGTATGAAAGCCGCATTTTCCGAGCCCAGTACGTTCAACTGATCCTTCGGGAGTGACGATCGCTTGGAACCAGATTTGCCAAGCGCTGACGATCTCGATCAAGATGATCTTACTTTACCGCTAGCAAAGGCACATCAGCCGTTTTCGGTCAGACGATGCCAACAGATTATTCTACTTGATCTAATGGTAGAGGATTAGCGTAGCTGTCATGAGGTACCTTACTGAGCCAGTCGTGGGTTGCGTCAATAGCACTTGCAATAGAGACGGAGAGATGAAGACTCTTGGTGGGGTGATCTACCAGATCACACAGTCCTCAAATCCTCGTCCTGGACGAGAGAGAGTCTGTGCTCAATCCTCACCCAAAGTAAGCTGGTCGCGCCAATGAGAATAGACAAAGTCACATGACTCTAAATGATCGTACCTATCTCTTGAAGGGTGTGACTTCCGTGGTGGGCCTGTCAATGCCGGAGATTGAATCAGTGTATAAGATCGTCATGGATAATATGCCAGGCGGCGTGTTCTGGCGGAAGAAAAGTCCTACTGGTCGAGAGGAAACCCACGAGGAGGCTATTGTGTAGAGGGAGCTATTCATTGGAGCGAGGCATCGGTGAGGATCTCGACACTTTTACCCGACATCGAGGCCTCCAAAAGCCAAAGCACCGCTCAGCCGCTCCAAGCGTGTTTTGTCTCTCCGAGATGATGGGCCCTGTCAGCATATTATGCATCTTATGCAATGCACTAGTGCCGTGATTCCCCAAGCAAGCGAGGATCGGCAATCTCCGATCTCGTCATCGACAGCCCGCATGCCTCATCCCTGCTACACTTTATCTACTACGTACTCAGGTAGTGAAATCCTAGCGTGACAGGGATTATTTTGCAGAGGGCTCACCAAAATAATCCCTGTCACGCTAGGATTTATCCTGCCGACTACGTAGTAAATCATGGCCGGGTGGAAAGCTAGCCCGGTAGCGCAACACGCTATATGCATGTCCCACTTCATGGCCACCAAAAGTGTACTACACAGCACTACGACGCAGGATCGTACTAACCGTGGTCTGCTAGCCTGCTTCGTGCTTGATGTAGTCCCTTCACGCCTTCCCTTGTATGGAGTAGCGCCATCTGTGAAGTCTGAACTCTGAAATCCTTACCCGATCTGAGAGAGTCCTGTCCTCCTCCTCGCTTCCCCCTCCACTTCCTGCATGACCGCCAATTCTGTACATACTTGTCCCGTCGAAGAGCATTCTTCCTTTTCAACCGAAACACCATTGTCGCATGCTGACGGATTCCACGACCATCAATTGCGACGCACTTTCTCCTCCACCGCACTGTTGCATCCTCCTCTCTGGCCCTCGGCTTGTGGCTGTCAAGTGAAACCCTATCGGCCACATCGTGCATCGAGATCGGGGAACGCACGTTCTACCGGCTGCTCACCATTCTGTCCATACTCTGCCTCAAACTCTGTACCGATACCTTGTGACCAGCAAAACCTGGTCTCATATCATCCACAATCAAACCTTACTGCACCTGCAACATTCTGCTCCGCTATCGCCCTCTTAACCGCCGCGTCCGCACATCCTCGCCTTCCATCTCAGAATCCGGGTAGCAACATTGCAAGGGAACCAAATTGCGTACATACAAACATCACGACAGTGGAAGGAAGTTCCTGCGGCTTTACGGAGGAAGCCGTTTCAGAAATCTTCGTGATTGCTGGGAGGATTAGCTATGGCTGACACAGTCGGCCAGCGGTACGGTTCTCACCATTCAAACATCGCTTCGGTGTTTGCCCACCCTCATCCATTGCATGTTGCTAATTGGCGTGTAGTGGTACTCTCCCACCGATCAGCTACTTGGACATGGAGAAAATCAAGAGGGAAACTGCGCTCTACAATCACAATCATCCAATCAGCTCGGCTGTCAGCATGCCCGCACCACCTCTTGTCAGTCCGTCCATGTACTCTGGACCACCTCCTCCGTATTCATACCCATCCTCGGCTGCCAGCTCAACGGTAAGTGGTGACAGAGGTGGACCGGGCGCTGGCCCTCAAAGTTATATCTCCCCCCCAGAGACCCGCAGGACATCTGGAGATGACAAGGGTTTACTTCCATCGGACTGCCATCCATCGCAACGGCTGTCATTACCCTCGATCACAGAAGCCCTGGGTGGAGAACAGCAGCCAATATCGATATCATCGTTGCTATCTACAGCTGCTCCACATCAGAAAAGTACACTGGTCTCCCCAAGTCCTACCAGCCCCATCGCTCGATCCTACTTAGACAACTATCCAAAAGGACCTCCTGATTCGTTTCCACAGTCCATTCCATCAATATCCCGATCCCAAGAGCCATTATCGGATCGCCACACGAGGCCAATGTACTCTCCTGCCCTTCCCGCCACGAGTGGCGAAAGTCGATTTCCGACCATGAATTCCTTTTCCTCGCATCCATCCGTTCTAACGCGGAACATCACATCTTCCTCGGCTTACTTTCGTCCTGGCGCTTCTCCCGTTCAGAACATCCAACGTAGTCAACCGCCTTCTCCTCAGGTCGACAGAGTTCCACGCACGGCTGCTCCTTCAACCACCGCTTCATTGGGGTATAATGTCAATGTCTATCAGCCATCACTCCCGTTTTCCTTTCCTCCATCAACGCCTGGCTCAGACGCTTACCGAACGTCAACGCTAGATCAATCTTTGTGGAAGAACTCCGGACGTGATCATGAGCGTGCTGAGGAAATCCGAAAAGTGCCTTGGAAGGAAAGTCCTCCAAGGGGATCAACCTATGGAGAGTCTGTCAAGCGCCACCTCGATAATTTCGACCTGGAAACGTCCCTCAATGATGTGAGCTCCAATATTGCCCTATAATATTGTCGTGTATTGATCAATGCTGTAGATTGCAGAAGGAAGTGGTCGTGCCCTGAACTTTTCTCGCGAATATGGTACACGTGCGCATCAAACGCAAAGATCTGGACCCATCCCTGGTTCAATGCCAGCGCTAACGGATTGCGACGAAATGATCCGGCAACAGGCGAAAGTCATGGATGCCCTCAATCGTATCAAAGACGTCATTTGCAAGCAGCAGCAGGCCTTGCTCGAACAGAGAACTTATGACCAGCAGAATTATAAACCCACCGCTAGCGAGGCTGACGACGACTCGAGTTCTTACGTCGAAAATCGCGAAGGTTCAGGTGGCTTTGCCGGGTCTGAAGCCAAGAAGCGACGAGGCAGGGCTGCTCCACCTGGTCGCTGTCACAGTTGCAACAGGGCCGAGACACCCGAATGGCGTCGCGGTCCTGACGGTGCAAGAACACTTTGCAATGCATGTGGACTTCGTATGTGTGCTCACTTGCTGTACCAGCTAGTTTGACTGACAATGCATCAGATTACGCAAAGTTGACGCGGAAAATGGGATCGAAAGTGCCTGTCGGTCCCTCAAACTTGCGACCTAAGGAATCCAGTCCAGCCTCGCCCTAGATCGTGTTTTTTATGTCCTACATTCACCACTACTAGCCAGGCCATCCCCACCGTCGTGAACAACATCCTATCGCATTCATCATAGTATGTATTGCAGAAGATATGAGGCACTCGTTGCAGTCCATTCGTCGGCACTAAACCACGAGAGGCCCCCCATCCAGTAATCCATCGCAAGCCGCTATGTTTGATTCGATTTCGCTACTCAGCACCGACATTCACGATCTGTACAAACGGCTGCAAAAAACTCACGACACATTTTCCTCCACACATGTTTATAAGAGGTTTTCCCGGAGCGATGATACCAGCCTTATCGGAGGCCTGCAATCCGATTTTTCGCACCAGCCCTGCCTTTGTAGAGGTAACGCCACGGCATGATTTTGATAGTATTCACCTTGGGGCAAGGTAGACGCTAGGCAGGGACAAGACTTGGGGTTTGGCGCTCTGGATCGCTTGGATTGTGAGGCTGGGATCCCGGACAGCTTTCGACTAATGGGGATTTAGCAGTAGGGGGGATTAGTCGTTGATGAATGGAGAGATGCACTTTCGCTGCACAGCAGGTTTGACAACAAGCGATTGAATTTTCTGATTTGCTTTGCTTTGACTTTGATTGTGACTGGAGCTGACTTGAGCTGACTTGACTTGACCTGCTTGTTTTTTTGAGTTTCTATTCTCGTTCGTCTCGTTCGTCTCGTTCGTCTTGTTGTCTGTGTTTCTCATCTCATCTCATCACCGTCTTCCAACGTATTGTTCCCATATTTTCTTCTTACTTTACATGTTCGTCTCACGCAAATTTCCTTTTGGAAAACAATCATCCCATTTCAAAGTCTTCTACCTCTTTCTCCCGTAAAAGTCCCATTGCTTGATGATTCTTTCACTTTATACTAGGCTTGTGCGATACACGAAGAGACTACGTAATCTGGAAAGGTATCTTCTATCACCTCGCGCAGACTAGTCTACTCGAATGCAATCTGTGAAGGCGTCGTTATATGTACTGTGCTTCGATCAAAAGAACTTTAATAACAACTCTTTTCCGAGACGGCGTGAGACGTTCCAATCACTGAGAAAACGTTTGATCTTCTAAGTCGCGGCTTTGTCGCCCTCCCATACCTGTGTCCCTCACTCGTTTCCTTCATCTGAACATTTGTTACGATATCTCTCATCCTCACTCTCTCAACCACGACTTGGAAACTATTCTATCTATGGCAAACAAAAACGAAGACAAAACGTTCACCGCGTTCGTCCTGGTGCCAGCAGCCAGCACGTCAATTGCTACAGCATGTCACGTTCAACAGCTTGACCGCATGACCCGCTCTCCATCCCCATCTTCCGGCTCACACCGCTCATCAATCCAAGGTACTCACGTACCTTATGTCTACGTCAGGCGCGCAGCCTAAGGTAGGTAAGGTAAGGTAGTTTTTGAACGATGCATATGTCATGTCTTCACCTCAAGCCCGTCATCGAGACCGTCGTCGCTTACTAGCTCCATTGTACACGCTAGGATATAAGGTAACTAAGGTAACTAGGACATACCTATACATACCTTAGTACAACGGTACATGCACGATCGATTTCCCCCTTTAAAGTATAAAGTATAAAGTATGATCGTTTCGATCTTATGCACGACGTGATCGGAATAATCTCCGCGAAGACTAGGGGGGCTTTCCCGAGTTCTTTGTTGATTTTGGTCACTTCATTTGATGAGATTGGCGAGAGGGGTGTGTTGGCATAACTTGGGAGATCTTAGGAGATCTGACTGGGGTGGATGGGTCAGAGTGGGTAGGGGTGGTTTTACTAGCGTATTTTGGGTGGGGATCGGGTGGTTGTGATTTGTCGGATGTGTCCGTTTCGGGGACTTGGTCTTGGCGGGTGTTGGTGATGGGAGTTGGACCTGGGGAGTAGGGGCACGTGAGTAAGGCAGTCTGTGATGTTACATATTGTATTTGTTCCTTAGTATGTTGTACGTGTTGCACTTTGGTAGATTGTACATACTACTAGTACGATTGGAGCTGTGAGTGATATGCTCTTGAAGATGGACTTTTCTAGTTCTATGTTGTATAAGGGATAGTAAGTGGTAATTAGAGGTGCTGATGGGTAACAGTAATACCTAGGAAGGGAGGGGGTGGGGAATGGGTTTGTGGTTTGGTCTACGGATGGGTTTATGGATCGTGTTAGTGGTGGTAAGTGGTAAATGATGGCTTTAAACTGAAGGGAATGGGATTTGGGGGGTGGGATGTTTGTTTTCGTTTGTGGGTTATGGGTTTTGTTGGTAGTAGGATAGGATAGGGATGACGATGCTTGTGCAAATAGTAGGATTCTCCTACGGCTTTAAGTCAGGAGAATGTTTGAGGCTTTCTTTAGAGAGGAGGGGGACGGAGTTGTGGGATTAGAATTGGAAATTCCGGATTCCTACGTGGGATACGAAGTGCTTAATATGTATGTATGGATGCGAAGGTTATTGAAAGACATATAGTTTTCCTGATTGAAGCGAGTTACGGTTCTCAGATATAGAATATAGGAATGTATAAGTATGAGTACTCGATGGAGGGTACGTAGTGTACTGTATGGGTTCGAGAGCACGTTTTCCTCGCATTGTTTTGTATTGATTCATTTTGGGTTTTGAGCTGATGAGGGGGCGGGGATAGGGGTGTGGGAGGTTGCGTGATGGGATATCTGAGAAGGGGGGGGGTAAGTTTAGTAGGTAGAGTGGTGTATAGCTAGGATAGTAAGGTAGATGGTAAGCAATCGACGGCATTCGGCCTCCTTGTCGATTGCATACCTCGGGGCTATATATTTAATTAGCATACCATAGTACTTCGCGTAAATAATCAGGTAGAGTTTTTTGAGATCCAGGGCAGGCAGTAGGGAAGATCCAGATTCGATTTGAAGGATCGCAGTCATGGACGGCGAATAGCAAATACCGTTGCAGGAGATGAGGACAGGGACTTTTACAAATTGAGATCACGAGGTCTCTCAAAAATTGACAATAGCGTAAGAATATAAGACAAAAGAAGAGAGATTTGTGTAGATCTAGGAAGGTGTCGTGTTTGGGTAGGCAGTCGATTCTAGCTATTTAGGTTCGATGCCTGTTGGCGCTGATCCGATGGTGGTGGTAGAGTATCTGTTACATCGTCGGGCTGCCTAGGGATTATGGATATAGATATAGACGTTTCTGGTTGAAAGGTAATGGACGTTAGTGTCCTTTTCACGAATAACGCTGATTTGGCTTGGCTTTTCTTGCATTGGGACCATTATTGTACGGGTCTGCGTGCTCATGGTTGCGTTCTTTTGTCAAGAGACAGATATAGTAGAGCGCTGGGAGGTTCCTGATGCGAACACTGGGTATGAATGTGATTTAGAATGGGCTTGTGCTGCTGGCGTACCGTCGCGGCACAGTCAATTTTGTTTCATGGGCATTCTTCAGAGATGAGAACGATGAATTGATTGAGCCAATCTCTCCACTCTCGATAGACCTCTCCTGCGACTAGACCTTCGAGACTCTTTTCATCTTCCAGCTCGAAAGCCGTGACATGACCTCCTCCGCTACGCAAACCAAAGTCAATACCTTTCTTCAAGTATTGATTCCACCTGCAGAATGCAAACGCCCACCAGGGTATATAAACATTAGATATTACACATATACAGGGTACAACGAATCTGGAGCGAAATCAACGCTCGTCTAGAAGGGTATAAAGCTTTCGAAAAATCAAAACTCCAAGTACCCAATTATATGTCTCAAATAGACGTGAGGTGTTAGATTATAGTATTATGTTGTAGTGTAATCCGGATCACATCATCATTAGGCGTGTAGTTCTTCTTTCCGGAAACCTGCGGCCGGGACCCAGGGAGGATGGCTGTTGTGCCGCTCGGTGAGCATGTTGTTCACATAGAGTCCTGCCATCGAATTCGAAATAGTCTTTTCGGAGGATCCGGTGGCATTCCTGGCAGCTGAAGCAATGCGGGTGGAACTTGTGTTGCTGCTCAGTCTCCAGGTATGGCCCTTCGATGCCTCTATCGCAATTTTTGCAAAGGGAGTTGTTGAGTTCGTGGTAGTGTCGGGCACAGTATGGATGATTGTGCATGACATAGAAATCCGCGCTCGGGAAGGGCGCCTGGCAGGTCTTACACACGAAGCACTGCTTGTGGTAGCGTCCCGTAAGGCGACGGCCATCTTCTGCTCTCACTGATTTGCCTTTGATCAGTTCTCCGCAACCTTTACAATTGCCCTTGTTCGCTGTCATAGGCCTTTCCTGGCCAGAAGACCCCAAGGTTGGTGGTGGGACTAGACCGGGAGGTACTGAGGAGGATATGGAACTGTCAGAGTGCGCAGTGAAGGAGGAAGCAAGGTAATCTTCCGGTGACGTAATGGGGGTTTCTTCTTGACTGGATGATTTGCCATACGGAGAAAGCGTCTGGATTGTGTGATAGGCTGAAGCTGGAGGCTTCGAAGGCCGTGGTTTCAGGGATTCCGTCCGTGTGTCTTCCTTGGATGATGCTGGCTCTTCGAATGATGAACGCCGATCCACGTCAAACTGGAACCCGTTGAACATATTACCAATTCGACTGTCATCAGTCGAGTCATGGAGCGGAGGGCTAGACCTCGAGCTACCCGTTTTCCTGCCCGAACTGTATGACTCATTCGACGAAGTCGATTCGTGTGGGGTATGACGGGAGTTGTCCGACCCAAGGCTCTGCACTTGAGTGTGCAGGGGTATCGGCGGCGCATCTTCCAGTCTCCCGTCATCCCTCGCCCTACTAATGTTCTTCGGCGTTGATGATGCTGTTCTATCCAAAAGTGGAGCTGTACTTCGGCCTCGTACAGACTTGGTTGACTTGAAGGAGCTGGTGCTCCCAATTGAATACAGGGGTTGCATTACAGCAGCAACGGAGGGTCTCGGCTTGTGCGAGTTTACGGTGGGCTCCGACGGTCTCCTATGCATTGATGCCGCATCGTTTGACTTCCTAGTATGGTCGTCGTCCGTTGGAAAAGTTTGCGAGCGATGATCTTGGCCAAATGAGCCAAAATCAAAAGCAGATTCACTCGTTTGTTGCTCGATCGTGGCGCTAGTTGTGTCCTTTCGCTGGGTATCTTTCCCTTGTAGTGGTACAGCAGGGACTGCGGGTACATCCGTTTTGCTTCGTTCAAGTGTAAATCGGGAATTCCCGGATGCACTTGAGATCGAAGGTCTCCCTGTATAATTCGAGCTTGATGTCGACGGTCGCTGATGATGTGTAGGTGAGGTTCTTGAGCTCGTAGGGCGTGAGAAGTCCTGACTACTACTCATGGAATTAGACTTTCGATGCCCTGATCGTTGAGAACCAGCCTTTGCACTCCTCTTGAACGTCTCTGGTGCGGTGCCGTTCATGCTCTGTATCATATTGCCGTTGTGAGTGTTTCGAACATCCAACAATTGGGATGCGGCATCGTTTTCGGTTCTTGGGGGAGTCCTGTTCCGGTGGGGGAATGGAAAGGAGGAAGTAAGAGGTGTAGTTGGCGTCACGCTCCGTGACTTCGAAGTTGGAAACCGGGGGAAAGCAGAATCCTGGGAGATTGATAGATCTGGTAATGGCGAAGATGGTGGTATTGGTATAGGGGAGGTGGCGCTTCGTGATGGCATCTGGTAAGAAGATTTGCGACCAGTCCTCGAAATTGCAGAGGACGTACTCTGCGAACTTCTGGCAGATGGTGGAATCGGGGGACGCGAAGTAGGGTCAAGGAATGAGTCGACTGTAGAAGCTATGGTCAGTAATGTGCTCTTGTTTGAATGTTGATGATCACGTACAAGTAGACGCGGCATTAAGCCGAGGAGGTGGGGCCTTCGTAGACCTGCGTGGAGGAAGGGGCATGTTATATTTTGGAACAGGGGGGGCGAAGGGCCCATCGAGGGCCTTCAATCGTGACTCTGGCAAAGGTGCTGCTGCATCGAGTCAGTAGGGTCCACTTCTGCTGCAGCAGCTTTCGCACCTGGAGCACATGTATGGTCCCCCATTACTGATATGGGAATCTCGACACTGCAGTTGGAACATTTTATGGTTGGCAGGTAGCTCGACGCTCGCGTTGCAGATGTCATGATTGCTTGTCATCTCCTCCCAGAAATGTTCCTATTCGTGTACAAGCATGCAGCTATTCGTGTGCGTGCTGCGTGCTTGCGAATTCTCCCCAAATCCGGACTCTTCTATATTCTGTATATGGAGTTCAGAGTTGATATGTGTGACGTGCACGGGGAGGTTGTGCAGGCAGTCCAGGTGATCCTATCGTAGGCGCTGGGTGCATGTGGAAATGGTCGGCTCGTGCTCTCATTCGACGATTGGCGCTGGCCCAAGGAAATTAGTGGTTGGCTGAATGAACTCTGCATGAAAGAGAGCGTGTATTGGTTGAAAGTATCAAATGAGTGACTATCTTCAATCTCCAGATCCCTTGACCCTTCTTCTTTCCCAGGAGCCAACTCCGTCAGATGTATAACGAGAAAGGTGCAGAGGTTTGGAGGTTACAGATGTGGAAACTCTGCCAAGCCAAGCCAAACCTCGACAACCCCTGTCCCTTGCTCCTACGGCACGCTAGACTAGAGCTACCTTAAATTGGCTTAATGAATTTTGACTGTTGATAGTTTCTGAGATCGAGGATTGTAGGCTGTCGATGATCTGGCAGATTCAAGAGACAAAGCAGTATTCACTTCAATTATGAGTGATTTAGTATGGCTTGACTGGAGACTTACTACTACTACATGCGCTTCTCCCTACTTGTTGCGCGAGCAACGGGGAATTCCACGATAATACGCCTGTTGGCCCATGCGCCATCAAAAGGCGGCTAATGCAGGTGTATTTCCGCTTTGGGTATTCTCCTGAATATCAAATTGATTGCGGGCTTTATGGCTGGACGTCCTACATAAAGCTATTTTCCTCTTAATCGAGCAAAGCATGAACATCATTCATCAGTTAGAGCGTCACGTTGTCGCCTCATGGCGATTACATCTTTCACAACGATTCCGCACCGGCTAGCACGCCTCGCCTCGTATGGCCGTAGTCCTCGCCTTAGAGTCGGAAAGGCGACGTATTAGCGCTATACAGCGCCAATGGTTGTCAACATTCTTATCAATGGAACGGCGTTCTCGATCATGCGTCTGGGCGGTGCGACGCATCTCGCGATCAGGCAAGGAACCGTATCTGGTGTACTCCCAGCGGTCCATTGCTAACATGATATACTCTGACCCCTCACTGAACACTCATATCACGAAGGCACTCCAAAGAGTAATCAGATTACTACAGCTGAAGATGATAGGACAATCCATAGAATCCGAGTTATGCTGATATCAAGAAGTGAATCCGTTATCGATAAGAGTCAAAACGTGGGGTAGTTAGCCGAATATTGCGAGGTCGGAGTGAATATACTTTAAGGTTACCACAAATGCCCACTCTTCCCCAAATCAACGTCCCACCTCAGGACTCAGAAAACAGTCTCTCTTCCTCCACCATCCCATAGCAGACCGCACTACAGTGTGGTCAACAATACCGGCAACACGTATTCCAACTTGCTTAACTCGTCAGTAACCCAGAATTCCGACTACCCGTGCTATAACAACTTTTGGCGAAAGATTACCGAGACGAAATTTTCTACCATGCAACGCACGAGAATGGAACCGCTGACGTTCTCACTCCATAGGGTCCACCATCCGTACAACGGAGGCCGACGCTCTGCCGCACTAGGAGGAGCATCGGACTCGCTCGTGACCAAATAATTACTACAACTTGCCCAATTCCAACTACCATATACTCGCAAACATGGCTCCTCACGCAAATGGTACGAACGGATATACCAATGGTACCGGCAACCAAGCAACAATCACTAAGGGCGAGCACAAGGACTTGTTCACTGTCGACTCCCCTTCCGTGGTCTACACCGATGGAGAGATCAAGAGTAAATACGTGTACCGTACCACGTCAGTCTCACAGGCTGGGGATGGCAAGTATGTCGCTACACCGAAGGAGACAGTCTACGACTTCAAGGTTGACCGCAAGGTGGGGAAGGTTGGCATGATGCTTGTTGGGTGGGGCGGGAATAATGGCACTACCGTCACCGCAGGCATCATGGCTAACCGCCGAGGTCTGAAGTGGGATACTCGAGAAGGGCAAAGGGCCGCCAACTATTATGGCTCCGTCGTCATGTCTTCCACCATGAAACTCGGCACCGAAGCCAAAACTGGAAAGGAGATAAATATCCCGTTCCACAACGTCCTTCCCATGGTCAACCCCAATGACCTCGTAATTGGCGGTTGGGATATAAGCGGAATGAACTTGGCAGCGGCTATGGATAGAGCTGCTGTGCTCGAGCCTACACTGAAGGAGCAGGTCAAAAAGGAAATGGCGGAGATGAAGCCACTTCCTAGCCCTTACTACCCCGACTTCATTGCTGCCAACCAGGGCGAGCGTGCCGACAATGTTCTTGAGGGGTCCAAGGCTAGCATGGCTCACGTCGAGAAGCTCCGCAAAGACATCCGGTAAGCTTTATGCCTTGCAGCAAGGCCTCACGCTGACCAATGTGTAGCGACTTCAAGGCCAACAACGGCCTCGACAAGGTCATTGTGCAGTGGACCGCGAACACGGAGCGCTATGCCGACATTGTTGATGGTGTTAACGACACCGCTGACAACCTGATGAAAGCTGTGGAGGCGGGCCATGAGGAGATCTCTCCCTCAACTGTCTTCGCCATTGCTTGTATCCTCGAAAACGCCCCCTTCATCAACGGTTCGCCCCAAAATACCTTTGTGCCTGGAGCTATTGAGCTCGCAGAGAAGCATGGCGCCTTCATAGGTGGCGACGACTTTAAGTCTGGTCAAACCAAGATGAAGTCTGCTCTGGTGGACTTCATGATCAATGCCGGCATCAAACTCACTTCGATTGCTAGCTATAACCACCTCGGAAACAACGACGGCATGAACTTAAGCTCCCAGAAGCAGTTCCGCTCCAAGGAGATCTCCAAATCCAACGTCGTTGACGACATGGTCGAGGCGAATAATGTTCTTTACGCGCCTGGCGAGCACCCTGACCACTGTGTTGTCATCAAGTACATGCCAGCCGTGGGCGACAATAAGCGTGCGCTCGATGAGTACTATGCAGAGATCTTTATGGGCGGCCATCAGACCATTAGCTTGTTCAATGTCTGCGAGGATTCCCTTTTGGCCTCACCACTGATCATCGACCTTGTGCTCGTCGCAGAGATGATGACCCGTATCTCATGGAGAGCTGACAGTGGGGATGGAGGTGATGAGAAAGATTACAAAGGCTTCCACAGCGTACTCAGTATTCTCAGCTACATGCTCAAGGTAAAATGTCGAGCCCGGCTCTTGGAATACGTAGCTAACATCAACAGGCTCCATTGACTCCTCCTGGCACACCAGTTGTCAATGCTTTGGCCAAGCAGCGTGGAGCTTTGACCAACATCTTCCGCGCCTGCGTTGGCCTTCAGCCAGAGTCTGACATGACCTTGGAGCATAAGCTATTCTGAAGGGGTTGAACCGAGCATGCTTGATTTCTTGTAGTGGTTGTCAAGTAAGGCAGCGGTAATGGGGAGAATCGACAGAAGATCAATCTGTCTATCGTAGGTGTTGAGATCCTTCAGTACACTCTTTTAGATTCAAGGAAGAACGAGCTCTGACCTACCGTTCAATCATCGCCCCTTGAAGTTTAACCCATTTTAAGTCATGTATATGTGATGCTCTGGTTTAGTGCCGAACGCCGCCTGCGCACATCTTTTGTCTGCATAGTATCTACATCTCTCATCACACTGCAGCTGTGCTTGAGCCCTAGTCTTCCCACAATCAACGCTTCACCCAATGAGAATGGCACCGCAAGTGGCGTCTATTCAATCGTTCTTCCAACCAGAAGTGCCATCCCCGTCCTCCCATCCACCGAAACACCATATCACCAGCAAGCCCGACACAGGTGATGGCTTCTCCTCCTCCGAAGTCCAAGCCGCACTTCACCCTGTCTTGCATGAATGGCAACCTCGGACCCACTACGCGGAGACTGACATCGGCAACCTGGTTCCCGGACCAGGCTGTGTGACATGCATGGGCAGGGTAAGCGAACTCTCGGCACCAGCTGTCCTAGAATGATCTCTCAAGTTGCCAAACACGTTGCAGGAAACTTGGTGTCGGACCTCGTTGGTCACTTGGATAATACCCTTAGTGAAAAGGCTGACTCCGCTCGCCCTAGGTAGTCAATTTCTATGACCAGCCGATGGCTAGTAAGATGCCTCAGGCTGCCAAAGGGTGTTTGAAAGTTGTTGTTAGAGATGACTCAGGTGCTTTCACTGTGAGGGTCCTCGCCTTTGGCCGAAAACAGGACTGACTGGAACAGGTCAAGCTGTGGTATGCCAAAGTCGACTACAAACTGAGACTTGGTATGCTCATGTCTATCTGGACGCCCCATGTTTCCAACGCCGAATGCAGCTCGCCGACGCTGCAGGCTGCATCGCTCGTCACGTCTATCTTCCCTGAGCGAGACAACAGCTGCTACTTCATGGTGCAGGAACATAGCGATGAGGGCGTGCTGTGCAAGAAACCTTTAGGGTATAGAGATGGGAAACAGCTGGATGGCCTTATCACGTTAAGGAACTATATCGAGGGCGGCCACGAAGTCCCCAGCGGCAGGGTACTCGTCTGTGTGAAGAGCATCGGGGCGAGGAAAACCTGCAAGCGCTCCCTCCCATCGAGGTTCATACGGTCTAGCTACAGATACGCTAAGTTTATTCTATAGTTACCACGAAGAAAGGCAAGCGGACAGAGAAAGTCGACATCAAAGTTTTCGACGACACAGCTGATGCAATACTCACCCTGTGGAGCCGCACAGCCGTATCTGCATCGTACTGGAAAGCCTCTCACACGGTCCTCCTGATCTCCAATGCTAGCTTTCGAGCTGATAGAAGGCCAACGCTCTCACTGACCCAGGGCACACATGTAGATGTCGATCCGTGTATGGACGATGCGTATTGGCTGAGAGGCCATGCGCAGAGGCTAGTGAAGAGGGAACACGTCAATCAGCCGTTCCCGGAGAATGGTAATGCGTTGAATGGTGTAGGGAATGCCAGACTGACTGACCGAGCTAGTATTTGATATCGAGGAGGTTGCTGAGTCGCAGGTCAGGATATTGTTTTCGCTGGCGGACATTGACGAATTGTAAGGCATACTCAATCTTTACTATGTCTAGGAACTGATGTTCTTCCAGTGCCCGTGCAGCACCAACAGGTATAAATATCTGCAAAAGTCTCCAACTGGCTCCTAACCATTGGTAGAACGCTTCCATGGCTATCTCAGTCTGGTCATCATGGAATTGAACATCTACTCGCTCTATCAGCGTAATATGCTGCTATGTACCGAATGGTACGTCCTCGTGCACAGACCGCCAACAATCCACCCTTAACGATGTACGTATCAGCTGCGGAGTCCCAATATTTGCCAACGCCAACAGTACAAAATGCAAGCAATGCGAGAAAGATGTCATTCTTCGCATCAACCCGCGCCTGGTTCGTGTCCCTTTCCAACCCCGCAAATCCCTCTAAACCCTCCATCACTGACTCAATCGATAAAATCACAGGTCGGAACACTCATGGACGAGACGGGCGCCATCACCAACGGCAAGCTCATCTGGTCTGACGAGGCCTGGGAGCAGCTCCTCGGTCGCGATGCGGAGGGACTAGCGGCTGCATCCTCGAGTACGCAGCTGCTGCGATATCTTGAGAACCGGTTACTCTTTCTGAGACTTGCATTGTTGTTTGGGTGGAGTGGAGATGTTGGGAAGATTGTTGTGCTGAGAGTTGGGATTGTTTGATCTGATAAGGTACCTACTTCCATTTGCTATCGTACGTCCAACCAATATCTGGCCGCCATGTGTTTACTTTCTGCTTTATCGCTAAAAGGGGTATACTCACCCTCATCCCATGCATTAGCATTTCTTTCCTTTCCCTGGTACCACCCAAGAGTTTTGCATCTAAAGCGCGCAGACGTACAGAGACAATGGCGAGTTTCAGACAGCGCTATTGCTAGGATCAAACCAATCACAACTCCCGAAGAACAAAGCAAGCGCCTACGCTTCCGATACCACTCTCCATATATCTTGCTATGAAACGTGTACGACAACAAAAGCCGGCATACATATTCTCAACAGACCCTCCAAGGAATACATTTCATTTACTACTAAACCTTCAAAAACACAGTCGAAGCCTACTAAGCAACTCCTTCCACACCTTCGATCACACCATCACACCATCCTCATGGCCAACCTCACAGCGCCAACATCCATTCCCACACCCCCACCACCAACCGACAACAAAACCAAAATCAGAACCACCAAATCCCCATTCTTCAAAAGAGTCCTAGTCTACAACTACTCGGACAAAAGCGTCCGCGTCACCCCGGAAAAAACCTTCCGTATCTCCCCCTCCCCCCTTCCCCCAATCTTACCTCCCCTCCCCAATCTAACCTCCCCCCCTCTAGCCCTCCCCACATACCACAACTGCTACCGCCTCCGCCTCCCCTTCCCCTGCCCCCCCCGAATAACAATCTTCGTGGACAGCGAAACAGAAGCGATACCTTCGTTGCGCAACGTGTCGCCTGAGGGGGAGGGGAATGTCGAGCTGGCACGATTGCATTTAAACATGATGGGGTGGCGGACTGGGGTATTGCGCTGGTTTGGGGGGCTGCGGGCGTTGTATGTTGTTGGTAATGGGGAGGAGGAGCGCCGTGGTTATGCTTAGTTCTTGCGTTGAAGAAGGAAATGCTTTGGGTGATTGATAAGAGATTTCTTTTCTTGAAGATTGAGATAATGGATAGGCTAATGTCGAACGCACAGCTACAGCATCCATCTCCCTCTGCCTGCAAGACACGTACGGGACTTCATCTCGTACCGAAGAGGAATGCATTCGAACCTATATCTTCCCGCGGACTTATATCTCAGTCACATTCCCTTCCACGATATTTCATCCATCGCATTCGTTAAGCCTAGTAGATAGAACAAGGACCTACTTATCTAGCTAGCCTCTCATCAATCGTCGAAACCACGTATGACCGCCGCAGTGCCATTCTGTATATTTCCCATCTTAGCGAGTGGGGTTTGTTCTTAAACTGTGTTTATTACCATCGAATTAGCCTATGTCTTCTCCACATCAAGAGCGTAATCTTGGCGGCCATGTGTCTGCTTTCAGCTTGTTCGCTAAAGCGAACATCATTTTTCTTTCCTGCTTGATATGTATGCTGTACAAGTGCGTATTAACCTTCTAAAAGAATCCCCTTATCTCTTATCCCAAGCATTTCTTCTTCAACTCAAAAACGAATCATCAACCACGCTACTCTTACATGCACGTTCGTCTCCTAATACAATCACAGTCTCCACTCCCTTTATCCCTAACCTCAATATCTTCTCGCTCCACACAAGATTCTGAAAACGGGCTGGCCTCTCAGCGGCACACGCTGAGTAGCCACCAGGAAGCGCTGTCTCGAATTATCCTCTACTCCGTTTCCCACCCTCACTCACCTCACTCCTCACCCCCTTATCACTACCCTTTGACCCCCCCCCCCCCCCTTTACCTCCTCCTTACTCTATTCGGCACTCTATTCGGCAACCACTCCCCCCATCCACCAACAACATACAACACCCTGATCCCCCCAAACCTCCGCAAAATGTTATTCCACCACCCCAACTTATCTAAATGAAACCGGACAAGTTCTACATTCCCATTCCCTTCCGCATCCACGTTGCGTAGTGACGGGATGGATTCGTTTTCATAGTCGACGAAGACGGTTAGGCGCCAGGGAAGGTGGGGGGGGAGGGGGAGGATGTGGATTATGGGGGCTGCGGCTGTGGGGGCGGGGGGTTAGTTTGGGGGATATATGGGGATGGGGAGGGGGAAGGTACGTATGTCATGTGGATCCGTGACGCGGAGGGTATGCTGCTCGTAGTTGTAGACTAGGACTCTTTCGAAGAGTGGCGGCTTGATGGGTTTGGGAGTGTGATCCTGGGGCTTGATCTGCTCGGTTTCGGTTTCGCTTTCTGCCCGTGGGGCCGAGGGAGCGAGTGTTGGGGGTGTGCGTTTTTCCATGGGGAATCAAATGGGGAGGATGGTATGATCGAGATTTGTGAAAGCAATTGCTGAGCGATGCTCGACTGATTTATTGAAAAAAATTGTATGAGGGTTATATAACGAAGGTGTTGGAACGTATTAGTTGACACTTATCTCTCCTGGGTTTTTTCATTGTCGTACATGTTTCATCCCTGGTGTTTGGGAAGTGTTAGGTATATGTATAGTGGGGGAATTTTCTTTGTTCTCGATTATTCGGGATTAGATTTGGGTTCCTGGGAATAGCATGGGGGTGAAACTTGGTATTTTCTTTGTATACCTGTTTACTAGCGCGATCTAAGAGCGAGATGTTTGAGTATTATTTGGGGAAGTAGTATGTATGAAGGGGTTTTACTGGGATAGGAATTTTGGTAGGACCTATATCTCCGTTAGATTATTTTCGGAGGAGGGTTTCATCCATCGCACCATCAAGGCGAAGGCTAGAGTGTAAGAAATCTACTTATCTAGCTAGCCTCTCATCATCCTACAACGCTACCTTACGTACAACCACACCAGCGCAGTGCATTTCTGCTGTTCTCTATCGTAGCAAATCGAATCACTTGCCTAGAAATCAACTATTACCATCGAAGTAGCCCATGTTTCCCCTTAGGTCAAAAGGATGTTCCTGAGGCGTAACGCATGCATGCATGACATACCTTAAACCCCTTCACTCTGTACAAATCTCGCATTGGTGCTCATACGATGCCTAATACTCAGTGCGTGTTCCAAGAAGAGAACTACCTAATATACTGTCATTTATTCCTTGGTATCACTTTCGTGATGATGTGCTTTGAGACTGTTGGTTCGAAGGAGAAGACGTGGGTGCATGCTCGGGTTTATCTGAAGTGACACAGGAACGTCATACGCCGTAGAAGAGAAGAGAATACCGCGCGCTTTCTCCGTTCATCTAATGTCCTCCTCTGAGAATGCTTCTTTTTTGAGGTCCGTTACTGCTGCTATACACCCATTCATTCGTCCCTTCTTGGAAAGGGTGGCGATGATCCGTCCCACGCCTCGATCTCAAAGTGCATATATCCTTCCTCTTCCCCCCTCCCCTCCACCACCTCTCGCCCCGGAGAAAGTCGAACCCCATCTATTGCAATTGCAAAACCGTCAAGAGGGAAAAGAATGCAGCATCACTCTCCCCACCACGACCTGGCTCGCCCCCAGCTCCAGCATCTGTACCCCCTTCCAAACAATACTACCCTGCGGTACCGTCGTAACAGTATCGCCATGTCCAGCAGAAATAGCCGTCGTCAGAACCACCATCACGCTTTCGCAAAGCCCGTCTCCAGCGCCAATCATAGCATCTTCGGCAACGAGCTACTACCAACAGAACGAAGGATCCCCACAGGTCCCTGGGGATTATTCGCAGGGCAAACTCAATGGTATTATTATCGGCACTGTTTTGGGTGTGATTGTAGTGGTCGTTGCGGTTTTCTTGTGGGGGAATCAGCGGCTGATTGGTGGGAAGCTTTCGCGGGGGTTAGGTGACGATGGGTTTGTTGAATTGGAGGGGCCGCCTAGGCGACCGGATGGCAATGGAGGTGGTGCTGGGGGTGGTGCTCTGCCCGAAGCGCCAGCACCGGCAGAACCGGCAGTCGTCGCAGTCGCAGTCCCAGTACCGGTCCCAGTTCCAGAGCCTGAACCAGAACCAGCAGCAACAGCAACACCCGAACCTCCCCCCGCACCTGAAGCGGGTCCTGAAGCTCCTCCTGCTGCTCCCCCACCAACCGCTTTAGACCTCGCACTCCTCCCGCCCGCAGCTCTTGCCGGTAACGCCGCCCATGGCCATGTCCATGCACCTCCCACTCCTTACCCCTCTCCAGAGCCACAACCCAACCATGACGAGCCCTCCGACGACGATGGATATGTGTATCCCAGAGTGCGGAGGAGAAGGAGTTCGTCCGAAAGCCGTGTCAGGTTTGCGGAGGAAGCAGAGATTATCCCTGATCGACGGCCTTGGAGGGAGGTGTAGAATGGTTTTGCCGAGGAGGGAGGGAGAATAGTTTTGGGAGGTTTGGGAAGAATGGATGGATGGATGGATAAATCGTCTGTCGGCACGTGTAATCGCATGAAGGGGTGAAACTGAGGTTGAAAAAAGGGCGAAAGGGGCGTTGCGATTTCCGGAAGATAGATAAAAGTTGTAGGCGGGGCGGAGCGGAAGTGTCTTGAATGAAATTTGGATAGACGATGTAGAAGGCCCATTTAGGAATGAGAGAAGGCAAAAGCTCACTTTGGTAGGGGCCTCCGATGGAAGCATTTAGACATCTGATATCATTCTGTAAAATATTATAGACCTTTCTCGAGCATCAGACAGGTGCAGAAATAGATGAAAACAGATGTCAAGCTGCAGAAACGTCAGTCTTTGAGCTTCTGCATCTGAGGTTGATGTGAATAGAGCGTACGTGCATTTACGCTTCTGGATATCGAAGACTGGGGCGATATCTTTGTTGATATCTTGATCATGATTGTAGTTGTGGTGGTGGTGATAGCGCTGCGTTGACCTAGGCACGGGGTTAATTTTGTGAGCAAAGTATCTGACCAATTTCCTTTACCACACCGGTCGTTCCCTTCATCAGTGACGCAGCCGTGATTTTGAAGTCGCGCTGCATAGTACTGTAAAAGTTAAGCGGTCCCCCATCACGATCTGGCCTCTTACGACCAGATCTCCGAACCTTACTGGACTTTGGCAGTACTCATCCCCTTCAATCTCAATGAACCCTCCATATCTTCCTCGTCAGTCTTGTTCTCCTCCTCACGAATTCACTCTCATCCTCTGCAGTGCCCTCGCTAGGCGGCAGTCTCCAGACCTTTCGTCAACAACGACTTCGGCCTCGTCAATGTCCTGTACCTTCTCCTCTTTTTGCCATTATTGTTGTTGGAATTATGACCGACATAAGCGCAACTTTGTACAAGCTCTGATTGAATGCAAGAATCTCTCGTCGCGATAGGGTTGGTGGGCGGAAGGTGTGCGTAGCTTGGGCGGCTGGACGTTGTTTGTATTATGGTTTGAGAGATGGCTTGAGGAGGTTGGCGGGTAGCCTTCGGTACTTTGAGTGCTGAGTCAAATTGGCGTGGCTGAGGGGCTGGGTCCATAGGGCAAAGGCGGTCTGCTATGAGGCAACGCCTCTTGAGATGGTGCTTTATATGTTCGTGGTATACAGGAACCTTTGGGAAGGGTCGCGATTACAGAAAATGGTACCGGTCACCAATTCAGAGTCATTAGTGTCGACGAAAAGAAGCTGGCGGGAGACGTCTGTTCTATGTCAACTATATCCTGAGTATGTTCGAGAAAGAAATCTATCAACAAGAAGATAATAAGTAGATAGACCCTAGATCACAGTCAACCACATGCAGAACCTTTCGGTCTCGCTATCCATCCAGCTTTCAGCATTTCTTCGCCGAGTCTGTTCTTACCCTCCATTCTCGTAATCTCCTCGACAGCTCTGATCAGATCATAATTGATGCTTGCGCTGACAACACTGTCGTGCTTGTATTCTTCGTGTTCGCGTACAAAGTGCCTTATCCATTTCGCTCCCGTCCAAAGCTTCCCAGAAGCTCGCTTACTGATAAGATCTAGGTATCTTGCGAGATTGCAACGTGTCTCAACATCAACGTTCATGCTGTTCAGATATGAGTCAACTAGTGGAATGAGGCCAGGGAAGCCGTCTCCTGATTGTCCGTTTATAATCTCGTCGACGGTCATGAGCGAGTGCTCGTCTTCGACAGGGCCTCTGGGCGTGGGTGGTCGAGATGGTATGTTTGCAGGTGTTGTACTGCCAGATGCACCATTCAATTTTATGGGCCGTGGAGGAAGAGGATCATTGCGGAAATGGAACTTCTGATCCAGTACCGCATTGCGCGCGTGTGCTGTCTCCATATTGGCAGTCGTTAAAGGTATTGGTATGTAGAAATTGAGGTCGAAGCTGAGTATGGCACGGGTAACGAGTACGATAAAAATTGAAAATGCCGCATTCTCGAAATCGGTGATCTGGATCTCCATAGGTCGGAATTCAACACGCCAACCGGTGTCATTGTCATGTGGCGGCGGCTTAAAGCGCATGTGTTGCCAATTGGTGGACTGCAGGTTCTCGAAATGGTCGGTCTTGTTGAGGTCGAGCTCCTTTAAGTCCTCCGCGAAGATAACGATTGGGTCTCGAATAAAGAGATGCGCGAAATGCGTGGCCAGTAGATCATCCATACCGCCATCTTTGAGACGCTGCTTCAACTCTTCATCGACCACAAGATCGGGATCCATGTACTCTTTCCGTAATCGAGGATCTTGTGAGATGTATGTGGAGTTTGAGGCATACCGGGACTTTGGTACGCGCCATCGGTCGTTCTTTAGGGGCTATTGCGTGTTAGCAAAGCGCACTGGAGCTGCGGAAAGTGCCTACCACTTCTCCAAGTTCCTCGCGTGTGCGATCATCAACCGCTCTGCTGATCTGATTCCACCGCACGTCGGTATCTGCAAGGAATCCTTTGTAGACAGGGGTAGCCGCTGTCAAGGCGAGCATTATTGGTCCTAGCGGGCTCAGCTGATCGTATAGCCGTCGGCCTTCGGTGATGTTCTTTGCTTGGAAGGTGATCTGCAAGCAGCAGCTGCCCATCCCGAATGCCATTGCATCCATATAGATGCTGTCATCCTTTGCGGCGCCATTCCGCACGTCATCGTCCTCAGGCCAATTGTGGAGGTCGTAGTCAACCGTAGGGTCTTTGAACGGTACAGGTGTGTTATCGTCCTTGAACACTGGGACATTGACTTCGACCTTGCGACCTCGCCGCGACCGAATGTTGGCCGCCAAAGTGGGGAAGCGTATGTGTGGGTTTGCGATCTCGTCTGGTAGAAACTGTGAACGTAGTCTCTCTCCTGAAGGTGGGTAGTATGGGGTGATGAAGTCATCCTTTGTACCTAGACGAGGAAAGGTAGTGAGTGTTATTGGGTACTCGTTAGACTTCATATGGTCTTTCGCGATGATCCGCCTGTCCGCCCATTAGTGGTAATTCTGCACCAGCATAAGTAGTGATATTGACCAACCGCCATTTCATATTCGGTTCGACGTCTAACAGGTCCTTGAATCCTATGCCCCATGGCTTTCCCGGCGTTGCCTCCAACATGAAGCGCCCAAATTCGGGGTGAAAGACCGGTATCGAGTCGCCGTTGCTGAAGTATCTCAGCAGTTGCTCGATTCATCAAGAGATCTGAATTGCTCACTGTTTGATCACTTGGAGATCAGGCACGCATCCACCTTGTTTTGACAAAGCTTCGTCCTCTGCCAAAGCCTTGAGAATATCCGCCTGCCTCAATGACAGCCTGACTTTCCGACATTCCTCGTCGAAAGCAACCACCAGATACTCGATCTGTATCCTATATGAGCACTCCGGTGTAACAACTCTAGTATCTTCAACCAACCTCGTCGCCCCAGCGCAGGGCATCCCTTTCTTTGCCTTTAGCGCGCTTCCATATCGCGAGCAATTGCTTCAATCTGGTCAATTGAACTTCGAAGGGAATACGCATATCGATGGCCCACCTCAATGCCCCATCGGCGTACATGGTCTGCGTTTTTCTTCGCTTCAGGCCAGTCCAGGGGGGTACCGAGGGCGCTGCCAGACGAAACCGATTAGTGGGACTCCGGTGAAAAGGGCTTTAAGTGTTCCCGTCACGTACAGGAGCCCCATGATCACGAGTGAAGGCCGGGATCAAGATCTTGTCTTACGGATGTTGTGCTGCGAACGAGTCTCCAAGCAGTGTATAGACCCCGAGTGGCTGTACGGACTTGTGTATTGCTTCAGCCCTGTGCTAATCCCGACAACATCAACTGAGGACCAACATATTCAGGAGGGTGTCGAATAGGAAAGCGAGCCTCTACGTCCAGGCACTACCACTATGCTGGTGGCCGTCGGCGTCGTAGGTTGATACGGCTTAAGGATTGGGTCTGGCTCCGGCTCGGCCAGGCTAAGCTCCCAAGACGGGTGAGCAAGGCAAAAGGAGGACGATTGACCTTCTAGCAGCGGGTGCAAGGCCACAACATAGGTAAAGTACATATTGGCGGCCATGGTGCGATTAGCAATCAACGGTACCAGACTACCAGTCAGTAGAGCGGGATGCCGAGGCTACACTGAAGCTAGTCCTAGCTTCCGGAGAGACCCCTAGAACTAGTTCTACTAGGCGAAGCCGCTAATGACTTGCATACAGTACTGTACCTATGTCGTACACCTTAATCCTTCTTATCTTATATTCACCATGTCCAACAGCATGAAGTATCTTTCTCCTTGTCAATGTCCTAGGTGACAGCTACAGAGGCTCTTGGGTATCGTTTCTACTGGTTCCTTAGACAGGTCTTCAAATTTCCTTCTCCACGGACTGATCGCAAAAATATGGGGTTTTGATTCAGCGTGTCAAGACGTCGGAGATTGCAATGGCCTTTGCAGAATGTGGGAAGAATTGTATTCGGGAGAAGGTCATGTGCTCCAGAAAGGTACCTGAATGGTATGCATGAGCGGTCTCCCCATTCCTCCCCACCAATGGCAACAGAACACGCCAGCTCTGCCCCTCGAAAGCCCGGATACATCTTTTTTCATCCGTATCGTTGACCGCAAAGTCGTTATCAGGTCAATTTCGTTGGGTTGAGAGGGTTCTCGTGCTGGCGGTATAGCCTTGGTATTGTCTACTGCAGTGACTGCCTCCTCTGTAGTCGTTTTGAGCTGACGACATCACTACCGAGGACATTAGTCCTTTCCTTCTTGACACATTGAGTATTTGGCGAGGTAGATTAGTTCACGCCGGGAAATATCAAATCTCGCCCAATAATTCGTTTACAGTCCTCACATCCTTGTCCGTCCTCTGTGAAAACGATAGCACAATTGTCTGTTATCGAGAGTAGCTTCCTCTCGCCTATCATCGATCCATAAGGTAGGTCCTCTCTGCCTGTGATATAAATTCTTGGCTAAGATGAGACTCTTTAGACAGAGAAGCCCAAAGCCAGGAATTCATATCATACAACAAGAATATCATGTCTTCCACATCCAAAATACTACCCACAATCACCACCGTATGTTAAGCTCGTGTTGGTATGAAGCTGTACATGACTCATTTGTGGCTGATCATGTATCCAGGACCCTCCTTCGGCTTCCAAACCACTGAAGAATATGTCGCAGCAAGAGAAGGTAGCGCTGAAGAAGGCTGCGAATAATGACCCCAACAGCGCCGGATTGTCCAAGTCTGAGGGCTCTTCCAGCCAAAATCCCATCGACTACCTCAAACAGAAGGACCGGTATCTTCGTCCCTCCACTCCGCCAGGCCAAACCGGGAGTAAGATCAGTGACAGTGAAGATACATCTCCTTCGAGCCAGGCTTGTACCTCTGGATCAGTCACTCCAAATTCTGAGGGAGTGCGGCGCTCTGATCGTGAGCCACACGCCCCTCCTGGAGGGTTGGACCTGCGTTAGGGATCGCCCGAAGGGCAGTACCCAGATTGTGGAGCTGTGAGAGAAATTATGAACGCTACCAATGGCAGTATCCTAGACCCCCGTCTATCAAGATTCTCCCACGTGGAAACTGCAACTAACGTTAATCATACGGAGGATGAAATAGGCAATCGATGGACGTCTCAGCTATGACATCTGGATGATTGCGCTTGTATTGTACCATATGTATAAGTAACGAATAACTGTGATTTACCCTAAGGCTCTACAAGCAGCGACATAGTATACGGCCATGCTATATACAACAAGCTGACATGTTCTGGCGAATTACATTCTGAATCTCTAATATCACGTCATCAGCCAGCAACATTTCGCTTGCTGTTTAGAGTGATCACTGACAAACCTGTTCAGGGACAGCGATCACAACCTCGTCATGCGGCACTTCTCCAGCTTCGGTATCCTGCAATGCGGTCTAGCGAAGAGACGCGTCTTGGCCGAGAGATAGAGCTCTCTCTCTCCGTCTCGCTCGAATAATAATCAGTATTCGTGTCGCCAGCGATGGAGATTCCTCCCTCCATCTCGATCGAGCCCTCTCTAGTCTCCGTTTCGCGCAATGTCGGAATTGAAGCAACCGAGCGAAGATCCCTGGTTGAAGCAACAAGCGTCCGTACACTTTCCCCAGAAGCTCTGGGATGAGTTAGGCCTTCAGGAATTCGGAGGCTGCCGGCGGTCTGCGCTCCAGCAGCGGGCCCAGGTCGACGAGGCATCCTTAAGCTATCGGAATGATATGCAACATTGGGGGTTCGGATGTGTCCACGCTGCACGCTGGCTTGTGTGTCTGGCCCCGATATTACATGACGATGCTCCAGCCTACCACTGAGGGTCTCCAACTGTATGACCACTGTCTGGTTCACTCTATTATCGTGTATTGCTCGTCGAGCACGCTGCCGCTTTCGGTAGTCCCACAGGAAAAGAAGCCCGAGAGTTGTGGGGAGGACAACGAGTGCTAGGATGGCGACGATGGCAGACGCACTGGGTCCATGACTACTATTTGTTGGCGGCGCTGGTGGCTGTAATGAAGTAGCGGGAAAGCGTGCTATGAGAGGGCTCACTTCGTTCAATGTGAGCCACTCAGCCCCCGAAAGGGGACATCCATTGGTTTGCGCCGATGTACCGCATTCAAAAACCCGAGGTTCCATCAAACAATTTTCCCCATGCCAAACCTGTATCAGCATGGTCCGAGGACACTCAGGGACTTGGCTTTCTCCAATGTATTGAGATCGGTGGAGAAGATCTGCTTTGACACCCCTCCCACGAGCGCTCTGCGATGTGTTGTACACTGGCTGAGGCATCGACGACAAGGAAATGGTCGACGTGAAGACAAGCGCCGCGGAATTGCGGTTATGATGGTCGAATTTCAAGATACTCCTGGTGAAGTCTGTGGTCTGGAAGGTATCTCCTACATCTGCCAGATGGATAGATATTCTCCGATATTAGCGAGGCTGGAAGGTGGAGGAGTGAAGAGGTATAGCAGAGCATGTTTCAACTCTGATGCACCGGTGTTGAGATATGTCAGTAGTCCTCCGACAATACTTAGACAACGTCGTTGCTGACACTGCAGGTCGCTTTTCATCGTCCAAGAAAGCATTTGGGCAAGTATACTTGGCATAACAGTATCCTATCAACATTCAGTGATTCATCAGTCTGTTATCGGATGGCTTGACATCCTTGTAATGGAAATTATGGATGTCGAAGGACTGAAATTATGCAGGTTTGATTGAAGTGCTCTCGTTGCGGCGAAGATGACCGATTATCCACAATCCAAGTTGATGTCGAAAGAAAGAGGTCTCTGGTAGGCTCCTTGTTGTCAATGAAGTCTACGCAACTGTTAGACTACGCATAAGCCGAATCTCTAATCCAACATCAGGCCCCTTCAGATAACACTTCAACAATGGTGATCGTCCGAAAAATATAGACCCGAATTTCAACAGCCAATGACCTCCCCACTCTACGCTATATCATCATTCCCCTCCGCCCTGCGCTGGCCGTGCGGAATATATGGTCTCCCATTTCTCCATCTACCAGTCAACGGCGATTGCACACCTTCATTCCCGCTGTCCAACTCTCCAACATCCCCCATCCTAGCACTGACAACCCGCACTGGCGACGCAGTAAGATCCGCAATCCCCTCCTCACGCCCTACTCTCCGGCGAGGAGATATATGATCCCCATCAGCAGACAAACCCCCACCCTCGCCCCGCCGTTGCCGTCTTCGCTGGACCCTCTCCAATCGTGACCCTGGCGAGTACAACATGTCGTTTTCAGAATGCTCACCATGGTCTCCGGGCCGGTATCTGCTGCGCGAGCTGCTGGCATGACTTGCACGTCGCGAGTGTCGCTGTTCAGAAGGCTCTCGTGGTCGAATATCTGCCTTCCTTACTTCAGCTGGTGGTTGGGGTCCAGGAAGACGAGTAGAAGCAGGCGGCATACCTCTCGGAATATCTCCTGCAGCACGGTTGTTGGAAGCTTTACTAGTATTCCTCCCTACTCCCGCTGAAACTTGTGCCCCTTTGTCGTTTCCGTCACCTGGTACATCCCTCCTTGGAGCGCGTTCTGCACCTCTTTTACCGTCGCCACCTCTTGGTAGGATTCCTTCACCACCACCACCTACACCTGCGGAACGCTCATCCTGATGGCCAAATATTCCATACTTCCTTACAGCAGGCTGTACGCCAGCCATCAAATAATTCTGAGCCAGTGCGTTTCCCCCTCCGGACCCTTCAGATCGCGGTATCCTGCGACGACGCCTACGAGCGCCGCGGACAGCCAATACCACGATCAACATCAACAGCACTACTGCGCCGATAGTGACGCCGACTATGATAGCTGTGTTTTGATGGTCGCTCCCACCACCGCCACCTCCGGAGACATTGACAGAGGCATCGGATGATGTATTGCTCTGACTCCCACTCTGACTTCCACTTGAGTCCGAATTAGGATTGGAATTAGACATCGATACATGCGGCTGCGGCTGCGGCTGCGGCGTTGGTATTGGTGTTGGTGTTGGTGTTGCTGCCGGACACGTGGACGGTGGACAAGGTGCGTTACACGCCACAGCCATCTCTTGCACAACGCAACTTTTGTAAAGCGGTGGTAGCCATGTTGCTACGGGAACGACTGTAGTGCAGCCTTCATACTGACGGTCTTGAAGCGTGACAGGGTTGGAAGAGAACTTTAAGGGAATCTTCCTGGGATCTGGGAGACGACTTGTACTCGCGCTCATAGAAGATGCAGACATTACAACGATACTCAGATGATGAAAATGAGCGATGAATAACAGGAGGGAGGATGCTACGCTTATCCCATTTTCCTTTTCATTCCACGAAAAAGCCATCGCGGTGTTCTCGCACGCGAGAATGGAAGGAGACAAACATTCGGAGTCATGTTGGGCTTTCACGATGATATTAACCATCTGCTCCGTTTTTTTTACCACGTCATCAGGAAGAGAAAGAGAAGAAGAAGAGGCTGTGTACTATCGCTATAATGCTAGAAGGGAAAGAGATGGTTGTATACGCACCTAATCTCTAGGTGGTGTGAAGATCTCATATCTGCTCAGATCGATGGCCGATCGAAGAGTAGTAAGCGTCCGGCTGGGATCTTGCGCATGTTAGGAGAACCCATGCCTTCGCTAGAGCCGGACAACTTACCCCATGACATCCCAAATATTTCATCTGCAACATCCACCACCCCCAAATCTCAATCCTTTATTGCTACTCTATACACGTCAATATTAGAAATCTACTCCAACTCCTTGGCAAGCACTCTTCCTCTCCGCTCTTGCCCTTACACTTTCCGCGAACCGAATACACACACGCCATCTCGTAAAAGCGGAGTCTCCCTCTATATATAATCCAAATGAATCATTGTCCCCTCTCCCTTCCCCCTCTACCCTCTCCACCCAACCCAAAATTACACAAAACCCCCCCTTTGGCCCCCATCCCCGTCGCCCCTACCACCCTCACCACCTTCCCTACCTCCTCCACGCAGAAACCCCCACCGCGCTGAAAAACCGCTATAGCTCCCAGCGCACTACCAAGTGCCAAGGATGAGTGCGGTACTGAGTATTTCGGAAGGGTGGAAGTGTAGGGGATGTAAGGGATGGATGGGATGGGATGGATATATTGGAAGTAGAATGCTCGAGGTAGAGGCATATCCTAGGATTATCCACAAATTTCCCAGTCAGTAGCCATTTCTGCGAGCGGGATGAAGCTGTGTAATGTGGACCGGCTTGTTGGTAGAACTAGAGACTAGGTAAAGGGCTGTAGATCCACGTGTTGAGAGCTCCGTAGAGCCGGAGTTGTAGAAGTAGTTGTAGAAGTAGTAGTAGTAGTAGTAGTAGTAGTAGTAGTAGTAGTAGTAGTAGTAGTAGTAGTAGTAGTAGTAGTAGTAGTAGTAGTAGTAGTAGTAGTAGTAGTAGTAGTAGTAGTAGTAGTAGTAGTAGCTGAGGTTACTATCGCACGTATTTCGCGGAAAGGGAAGTCGTGTTGTTCCGTTCTCGTGTGCGAAAAAGAGAACTAAACAAGAGCTACTAGATCGATATTTTTGTTCCGTGTAGCTTTTCATGGGGAGTAGAAGACACAGGATATTCCAGTATAAGATCCGTTTGTCCGTCTCTATAGACGCGAGGATGAGAATACAGATTTTGCTAAGCTTGGACGGACAGGCTTGCTAAATCATCGTAGCTTATGTTGTTTCTACATACCAAGCCATACCTATCATGAAGTATCCAGAGAGTGCACCCGCCAACAGTGACAAAATGCAGAGTGGTATACCAGGCTCCCACGCGATGCATAAATCCCGGACAGAGCTCCGTGGCTGACGACAAGGAACATTGAGAGTCTCAAAAACTGAACAGGCCGCTTCTTCTTTTCCCGAAAGGATAGACAACCAAAGCACTCAGGAACAAACCAACGGTAATGCCAATCGCCACCTGAATCATGCTATATCCAACATTAAAGATCATGCTGTTCACATCCGTAAATTGGCTCGTTGCGCTGCTGATAGTTGTCGTACCGTTCGCCACCGTACCGTTGACGTTCTGTCTAGTGATCTGGTTTGCCGACGTAATTCCACTCACAAGACTACCAGATGCCGCTAGACCTGAAGGCACTTGAACATAGATGGCAGGTAACAGAGCGGCAGCAGCCAAGCCATGGCGAAGCCGAGAATAGAGATTGCCAAGGATGCCGATGGCAAGCGCACCGAGAGTATTTGCTATCTGGGCGTTGGTGGAGAAGCGCAGCGCAGAATAGTGATTGACAATGAAGCCAATAAAAGCTATAACCATCATGATAGGCGTCTGCTTCCATTTGCCTTGGTTGATGATGATGAGACAGAGTGTGAACGGTGGAACGAAGATGAACTTAAACCAGGTCGAGGTCCCAGTCCTGCATGAAACGTCGCTCGTCGCGTTGCTGTCGAGGCCCCCATAGAAAGAGGTACCAATGGTGATGCCAAAGCCAAGGAAGAGTGAGTAGATTATGGCGTAGACCATGCGTACGGAGCCAGCCACCATATTGCGTGATTGAAGCTCAAGAGAGCCACAGAGAACAGTGTAGCCTGGGAGAATCAAGGCAATGGCGGATTGACAAAGAGCAGAGAAGCAGAAGAGTTCACCATGGTTGATGGAGCCAAAGGCTCGAGCGAGAAAGCTGGTAAGGACGGCGGCAGATACTTCGAATACGTTGTTGTAGAGGTCTGATTTGGGGGCAATGATATGTTGCAGTATGCCAAGGAGGGCCCCCAGAACGAATGCAATGGGCAAGTCGATCGGGCGGGCACCGAATGCGAAGGGTCCGACAAAAGCACTTGCGAGACCGTACATCAAGACAATGACCCATCTGTTATACTTGTTTTGACTTGTTATGATCGCCTCGAGCCGCTCCATGGCTTCCTCTACACCTATCACGTCGTGAACGACCTCTTTGTAAATAGTATGAGTGTCCCGAAGTTTTCCTAGGTTGACGAACTGGGTAGTGCGGACGAGTTTGACTTCAGTTGTGTGGGTTACTGGATCGTCGAATGAAATTATCATACAGTTGGGCATGTAAAGGAACTGCCCTTCGATCTCGAGGACTCTTGAGCACATCTTCATGTACTCTGCAGATCGTCAGCTGTCACTGTGAATCTACACAGATGTTGCCATGGAGCTTACCTTCTAGCCGATGAGTTGGTGCTCCGAATGACATGAGCGCTTTACACATCTTCAACAGAAACCTATGCCTTGCCTCTAGATCGGCGAGATGCACTTGTAACCGGACAGAATCTTCCGCTTTGGCTCGTTTGCTCTTACCAAGAAGACTATCTATTGCATGATGGCTCAGCGGCCTGTGCCTCGGCTTGGGTCTAACCGTCGAAGACTGTTTGGAACCGCCAGGCTGAGCAAGAACAGTCGAGGAATTGACCAAATCTGAGAGGGCCCCAGTGGAATGATGATCCTGATTTTTGTAATACCATTTTGGATGCTTCTGCTTCGGTGTAGTTGCGCCCGACGATGTTGGCGAGCCACCAGGAGTTGAAATGGGTGTATGGCCAGGGGTCTCGGCTGCGCCATCATTCGATGTAGTTCTTAACAGAGGTAGAGCGCTGACACTTCTTCTTGCAGCACGAGCAGCCCCTCCTGCGCTGGATGGTATGTTGGCGATAGCTGACCCGAGCCCCTCGTCATCGTAAAGTTTCAATATCGAAGACAGAAAGCCTTGTCTGTACTCTTTGGGTCTTGGGACGTAATTGTCTGGGTCACGCTCATGAAGAGGCGTCTGGGAGCCTGAAGGAAGTTCTGGTGACCTGGCGCCGCTGCGCAGTGTCGTTGATCTCAGCTTTCCGCTGTGATGTCCGACCAAGCGTGCTCCAGCTTCATAGAGACGGTTGTTGCGCTTCCACTTCTTGCTATGCGGCTTCTTCTCCGTATCAGCTTCTTCCTCCTCATCCGATACATCTTCAATCCCAAACTTTGTTCGCCTGCTTGCCAGCTTCTCTAGAGGCAAATCGTTGGGGTCAAAGGGCATCCCACCCTCACTCTCCGGAGGTGGAGACGGAGGTGGAGATCTGATCACCCTGCCTTGCGGTCTGTGAGGGGAGCTATAGCGAGAACCCGGGGCAGAGTGACTGCCCATCATCCGAGAAAGACGCTGGGCCCTGTCGATTGCCGTCTGTTGCGAGAATGCCTTTGCGGGACCATCTTCGTCTTCCTCCTCGTCTTCGTCATTCACCTCATCATCGTCCTCGTCTTCTACCTCCTCTGATGTTCCCATGTTCTCTTTCCTCTTGCCAAGCTGCACCGCACTTTTCCCGGTATCCGAATCATTTGATGGAAGTCTCATGATCGAAGGTCTGGTTATTGATACTGGAGCTCTAACGGTTTCCTCTGTGATGTCGACCGACTTTTCAGGGCTAGACCTTCGCATGACCGAAGTAGCACTGCTACTTCGAAAGGTTCCTGACCCGAGCCTTGGTCTAGGCATCGGCTTCGGCTTCGGTGGCGCGTTGGTATCATCTCGAAGATCGAAAGCCGCTTTGCGATTTGCAGTGTCCAGCGATTCCCCACCAGGTGTGAATCGCACATTGTGTTTTTTCCTAGGAGGCCTTGATCCTTCTCTTGAGGTTGGATTGCTGGATTCGGCGCTGCGATCTCGGGAGCTTCCATCATTCCCTTCATTCGAGACTGGGCTGGGGTTCTGTTCGGGTGATGCCATTACCAATACATAATGTCTCTTGCTTGAGACGAAAGCGTGCACCAAATAAGAATATACAAGAAGAGAAAGTGAAGAATGTAAGGTAGGCCTACAATGCGAATTTTCTTTGTTGCCAGTTTAAGCCTAATGTTCCAAAAACAAGAGCCTCTTGCTGCGAGCAACCAGGGTCGGCAAGTGGCGGAAGGGCATCTTTATATGCCTGGTAACAAGTTGAATAGAAGTACCGCGACCAATTGATATGTAATATCTGAGATAAACACCAAAGAAATGTGGATAGAACGGGTCGTCAGTATCGGTGAAGCAATTGCTTCGTATTCCTTGCATTTCAAGCTCACAGCCGATAACGCCGAGCAAGAGGGGCGAGGAAGGCGCTGACGTCCCATTCGCATGGGAATGGCGAGCTAATGGCCCGCGCAAACTCAGAGCCGCTCTTCAGCCGAGTTGTGGCCATTGTTGCTTGACTATCATGAGCTATGGAGATGGCGTGTGAGATGCTGAAAGCATCGCCATCCTGCAAAACAACACGAATAACGGACCCTGACTTCGGCGTTACCTCGGCTTTTACCAAGGAGTCACACATGGCATCAGCTAAGCCGGTTGAGGCTAGAGTGATGCATAACTTCGAGGTGCCTTTGAAACACATCAAGTCCGATGGCTTTCACCAATATTACACTGCCAGTCGGCTCCTCTTTGTGCCTGCATGCGTCTCACTATTCGCCTTCTGAGCATGACCGGCGACATCGCCGCAACTCTGGCAGTAGGTCGTCGGCTACGAGGCAAAGTAGGCTCGTATAAGGTTTTGAAGCAATTTACGAAGGATCGAGATGTCTGGAAAGCTATGTGAGCTACCTACCATATGTCTAAGAACCAAGTGCGCGCTGCTGTCCTTGGCTGACCAGGCGGCAGTGATGAGAACGCTCGTGAGGTGGTCATCAAGAGAGCGCTGCCACATCTCTTGAGCATTGAGCGCGAAATTCTCGAAATTGTACAAAATCACACATGCATTCGCCAGATGATTGATAACATCGAAAATCCCTCCTCGTTGGTCTTAGAGTACCTGGACGATAACCTCTTGGACGTATGCAGTCGGAAAAGACTGCAAGGGCCAGACGTGAAAGTCATTGCTCGCACTGTACTGGAAGCGCTTGCTGTGCTCCACGAGAATGGCTTTGTGCATACTGGTCAGTAACCGTGCTTTATCACACCGCCAACTGCTGTCCTAATACTATATTTGAGAAGATGTTAAGCCCGACAACGTTCTCATTAATTGCGGTAATGACTCAACCCGCTTCAGCAGAGTTGCGCTGGGAGATTGTGGCGATGTGTATCGATATCCAAACTCTCATCCGCTCGAAGAAAGTCACGTGATCAGTGCCGCAATATTCAGAAGTCCTGAAGCACAATTGAATCTCAGATGGGGGCCGCCGACTGACATATGGTCTCTTGGTGCCACCGTATGTAGCTAAATACCCCTTCGGCCAGACTCCTCGTACTGATCAGTGCAGCTGATCAGTCTCATATTCGGCGGAAACTGGCATATCTGTATGCCAGCAAATGTTCCCTTTGATGATGATTATTACGGGTTTTGGGTGCTCGTTGAACAGGTCAGGCGCTTCGGGCCGTTCAATGACAGTTTCGAGGAGATCGCGGATACGGAACGCCTCGCAATCTGCACTGGTGCAATTGTCTAGATACAGGAGAACCAAAAGTGGCTCCCGTTCTCTATGTCCGAAGACGATGAACTCGCACAGCCGGACAGGGACTTCATCGCGAAAATGATGAAATTAGATCCGAGGGACAGACCGACAGCAAGGGAGCTTTTGCAAGATGCGTGGTTCAACCCATGAAGCTGCTGGACGCTGGTCGAACACAGAAATGGAATCTCGTTCTTAATTTTCACATTATCGAGCTTCAATGGAATTTGTCTCTTGTTCCTGCGCCTGCCTCCTCCAACATCCATATTTGCCGGTCCTGAGCATTGCCGCTGCACTTCTCGACTATATGGGGCCTTGTATGCGAGCTGTGCACCATGCCGGCTGAATCTTCGCTGCGGCCGTCAGAGGTTTCGACAGCGCTTCGTCAGCTGCTGCTCGGCAGACGTGCTATGATTGCGACGGTCGTGTCGCCCTAGCATCCTTGCCGGAAGCTGGAGATCTTAACCAGTATCGTAGGAGAATTGAGCATTGGTGAAACGGTGGCCGGCGCAGGGACGTAGAGGCACGAGGGTCAGGAGCGGTCGTCGAGTAGAAAGATGTTCCCGTATGTTCTGGAGAGATATAAATCTTCGTCTGAGTTGAGTTGCAACTCGAAGATATAAGGCGGCGAACGAGAGGAGCGGACCCGGCTGTATCACTGGCTCAGATCATAGACTAAAGAATGGATTGCGGACGGTACAAGCACCTGGCGGAGTCTTGAGTCTAGGCAAAGTAGGCGAATTCAGAGGTACAAAAGATCGCGATCGCTGTGGGACTCTCTTTGACCGAGTCGGTACCGCTGAAGCGGCGCCGGCGAAGCGATCGTCGCTGCTGTCAACATAGATATTCAATTTGTGGGTGCATTTCGCCTCACGCCACGCAGCGCATAACAACGTCGAGCGACTGGCTTGTAACGACTGAGAACGATTGGATCATAGGTATGATTGATTTACCTTCGCGCCACTCACTGCAGGTCTCTAAGCCGGTGCTGAACTGAATGGCCATTGCCGGCCTCATGTAGTAGTACATGGGAACATGTAGACGCTACTTTGACGATCACGATGAGTAGGTAAGTTAGTACTCTCATGGCTAACAAGATTGAATAATGGTATTACATAATACAAGCTGACAGGCTCGGCTGCTTATAAGAGTGCCAATGCGAAATGAATAGAATGAAAGACGACGTTTGTTAGCTGGTAAGGCAAAGTGCTAGTGCAAATTCCCTTGCGACCCATGCAAGGCGCATCAGAGTCTCTGCAATCTCATATCAGAAAGAGGCGCCCCTACCAGAAATACATACTGAGCCTTGAAGGATCTCGCAAGCATTACTAGTGGGATCCATTGAGTAGGTTTGGTGGCCGCTATATCGCCTGTGCAAACTTCCTCATTCCTGAAAGATCGGCCGTGCTCCTGTTTTGAAATCGTGAAATCTTTCAAGAATTGACGAAAATAAGATGCTGATCAAGACCTCCATCCTGTTGGTTATACTCTCCACTCACCAGTCATTGACTCTCCCCAACCCACTCCTACCAGCCAATTCCATGACACTGTTGCGAAATCTGAGTTCAGGGCAGCAGTGTAGCATGGTTGGCTGTGGTAGCCCGTTCCACGACGGAATCGCTTTCTGCCGGAGTCTGAACCAGGGCTGTTCGTTCTGCGGTCCGAATCCTCGCGCCTTGGTACCTTTTGCGACGTTCACTTGTGGAGGGCATTGGCAACAATCGTCACTGGACGAAGGCTTCCGGGCTGCGAATTTGTCGGCGAACGCTTCTGCCGTTAAGGGTGTGACCGGCAGTCATGGGACGTGAAGGATGTCGCTGCATTCAATGAGGCTGATTTTCCTTACGTCTCCAAACACTCGAGTGTCACCGAAACCTTTTATCTCGGCGAGACGTCCGAACTTTGGCTGCTGTGACATTGCTCGAACCCATATCTGTTGTACGATGCGACATTCCGATCGTATCTTCCTGAACCGGTAATACATCCCACCATGCCAGAGTCCCCAGCCTCCGCATACGCCTGGCTTGTATGCCATAGCTGATTGTACGATGTGCAATTTCAAGACGGGGAAAGGGGAGCGACAGAGGTATTCTCCTCGAAGCCTCCTCCTCGGTTCGCTGCAAAAACAAAGCCATCGCAGGATCGTAATCACCAGCGGAGGTACGTATATCTGGGGAACTCATGGTCACCGTGATGAACGCCGTCGAGTCGGGATATTCTGGAGCGCCAAGGTCCGCAAAGGGGTCTGTGACATAATCCACAAGGCCTTGTATCCTTTTCGTGACAAAACCACCCATACCTAATCTACCTGCGCAGAATGTCGCCAGATATGCCGCCATCCCTCTGACATCGTTCGGTCTCAACACTATGGACTTGATCTTGACCGGACCCGCGACTTGGACAGCGAGTTTCACACCCGCATACGACACCTCGACTGGCAGATTGTACAGCGAGCCTCGGTCCTCCAATTTTTGAGTCACAGTGTATGTGACAGCATTTGTGCCATGAGGGAGGATGCCACCAGTATGCAACCCGTCTTCTCTCTTGAGGCCAGCACCGTAAGCAGCGTGACAAAAGGCGAAATTGGGCAACGAAGGCTCGATGGGGACGGGAGGGACGTATGACGTGACATTTGAGAGGGTTGAGATGTTGATCATTGTACATGTTGCAGGGTCAATCTTTGGGGGAGCAGTCGCTGTGGAGGAGCTTTTGAATAGATGTATTGAATCGATTGAACGAAGATTCTTATCGTTCGAATTTTGCTCGTCGCCTCTATAGAGGCTTTCGTGCGCGAGATGCGCATGACAGGAACAGCACCGAGCGCCTCGACAGTGGCTCATGTCGCGCTGTTAGCGGTCGATAATGCCTGATCCCCCGTGTAAAGAATCAGGACTACTGGTCTCATCGCTTCCTTGTTCGTGCTAGCTTTGAGAATCAGGTTTCCAATGAAGCGTGCGTCTGAGCGAACATCCTAATTCGGAGGACTTGGTGCGAGACCTTAGGCCCAGGTGGTCTGCGCATGCTTGTGATCAGACTTCCCAGGACGTAGCATTTAGGATATCTGATCTGTGCACATGTCTCTGAAGCAAGAATTTCTGCCAGTCAGCCATGGCCTGCCTCGTATTCAGACCACACACGCCATCTTTCCTCTTTACGACGACTGATGCAATATTGATTTCTGAAAGGCTTCCGTGGATGGGGTAAGCCACAACTTGATCACAGATATTCCTTCTTCCTGCTCGTCCGTGTGTACTGATTCATCTGCCATTCCGTGTCCCCACTCTTAGTCTCCAAAGTCCCGCCTCTGATCTCAAAAAGACGCATTGTCATCCTCGGTCCTACTTCTGCCAATTCTACGTCCTTATATCCCGTGCGGACGAAAACGTGATGCCTTACTTCAACGCTATCTTCAATATTCTTGAAGGTGACGATTCGGCTCCCAACTTTTTGATTCGATGTTGCTGCTTCTCGGGGTGGAAAAAGGTGCTTTAGAATTTGAGCCACACGCTTGCCAAGAGGAGTATTAAAATTCTCAAATATGAGGTGAGGGTATGATTCGCTAATGGTGCCTTTACTGGAATTTGGAAGATCGTGGCGGAGGAAAACGTTGTGTAGGGAGAATGAAGCCGTGGGGCCATGCGGCAAATGTGAGATTGTGAGAGCTGTTGGCACACCGCGATGCTCGTGGAGGAGAAGTAGGTCCGTCAATGACGAGGCGTTGGCACTACTGACGAGATTGGGCAAAATAAGCGTCCCACGATTAAGACGTATAGACGTGGGAAGCAGTAATCGTATTTCTTTCGCGAACGCCGAAAGTCGGGTTGAAGGGGAGCGTGAAGTCGTCACTAGGGGGCGTGGGTCTGCAATGCCGGATAGGTGAGCGTACTCGTCGTCAATATCGTTGTGGGCTTCAGCGCTCTCATCGAACTTGTAGTCCTCGCGTAGGGTCTTGTCGTTGGCTATAGTAGGATCAAGCGGCTTGCCAGTAGCCAAAGAAGCCTTGAGCTTTGCCCGTTTCTCGGCAGTCTCTGCTTCGCGTAGGGTGAGGGCACGGCGGTGAAGGTAGTCCCTTCGTTGGCGGGCTTGCCTTCTCTTAAGCGGGGATATGTCAGTGAATATTGTAGCGATCAGCAATCAGAGTGCTACTAACAATCATGTTGAAGGATCCTACGGCGTGCCTTGTGTCACGCGACACAGACTCCGTTCTTCTAGATTGTGTACAATAGACAGTTAGATACCTCAGAGAGATCTGAAGATTTTCTTAGCGGGGCCGAGGCTTGGCATTTCTAGGGCCGATTGCCGATCGAATTCCTTCAACTCCTCCTTCGACACCTTACATCTGGCCCTTTACGACACACCTTCTGTTTGCTTTTCATGGTGCTGGAGTCTAGTGGTGGTCTGTTGTTTTCCTCAGCTCCTCAAGAGATTTTGAGAGCTTGCCAATCTCACACCAATCTAAAGCCCGGGTAACCCACGACCTGCCAAAAATTCCCAAGTACAATTATTGCACCAGCCACTATGGAAGGAGCTTTTACCCACCTGGGCAACCACTTGATATCAGACTCGGCTTCTACTATTAACGCGGGGGACGATCTCTCTACTATCGACCCTGATGAGAGTATCCTTGACCGCGAATATGGCAGAGGCAACCTGACAGGTGGACCCAGACGACGCCGACATGATGACGATGAAGAGGGTACCGAGGCCTTCGACGATGATGACACAGAAAGCATGGTCAGTATGCCAGTGGATGGCGTAAATGGCAAACCAGTTGCGCGCCCAGAAGAAGAAAAAGAGCTACCACCACACGCATGCGCGTAAGTAGCTACAGGCTTGGAGACATGTTAAAGCAGGCTCTGATTGTCACTTCTTTCCCGCAGATATTGTGGTATACACAATTCGGCCTCCGTCGTCCGCTGTCTGGCTTGTAGCAAGTGGTTCTGCAGCGCCCGTGGCAACACTTCCTCGTCTCATATTATTAACCACTTAGTTCGCGCTCGCCACAAGGAGGTTCAGCTACATCCAGACTCGTCGCTGGGAGATACAGTCCTGGAGTGCTACAACTGTGGTACAAAAAACGTCTTTCTGCTTGGTTTCATACCAGCCAAGTCTGATACCGTTGTGGTACTCCTCTGTCGTCAGCCGTGTGCCTCCATGCCTTCCTCCAAAGATATGAATTGGGATGTGTCACGTTGGCAACCGCTGATTGAGGATCGATCTTTCCTGTCTTGGCTGGTGGCCGCCCCTTCAGATACCGAACAGTTACGTGCTCGACACTTGAGCCCTCAGATGATTGCGAAGCTCGAAGAGATGTGGAAGGACAATGTGTCAGCCACAATCGCAGACTTGGAGAAAGGCGCAGGTGTTGATGACGAGCCGGCCCCCGTCCTGCTACACTACGATGACGCTTACCAGTACCAGAACGTCTTTGGGCCCTTGGTCAAGATCGAGGCGGATTACGACCGGAAGTTGAAGGAGTCACAATCGCAAGATGGGCTTATTGTTCGATGGGACTTTGGTCTGAACAACAAGCACCTTGCCAGTTTCGTGCTGCCAAAGCTGGAGCTTGGAGATGTCAAACTTGCCGTGGGAGACGAGATGAGGATCAAGTACACTGGAGAACTTCGTCCGCCGTGGGAAGGCGTAGGCTACGTGATCAAAATTCCAAACAATCAGTCGGACGAAGTTACCATCGAGCTTCGTGCCAAGGGCGATCATAAGTCCGTGCCCACGGAGTGTACCCACAATTTCAGCGCAGATTATGTCTGGAAAGCAACATCATTCGATCGCATGCAGCTTGCCATGAAGACGTTTGCTGTAGATGAGATGAGTGTGTCTGGCTACATCTTTCATCGCCTGCTGGGCCACGAAGTTGCTGCAGCACCAATGAAGACTCAGATGCCCAAAAAATACAGCGTCCCTGGCTTGCCAGAGCTGAACAGCAGTCAGATTAGCGCTGTGAAGAGCGTGCTTCAGAAGCCACTCAGCTTGATTCAAGGTTGGTCTTCCCCGTCCCTGCGGGGCCATCTGATTAACCCATTCAGGCCCTCCTGGAACAGGGAAGACCGTCACATCTGCTACGATCATCTACCACCTGGCCAAGATCAACGGAGGCCAAGTTCTGGTCTGTGCTCCATCCAACGTTGCCGTGGACCAGCTCTGCGAGCGGATCCACAAAACCGGTCTGAAGACTGTCCGTGTTACTGCCAAGTCGCGCGAGGATGTTGAGTCTCCCGTAGGCTTTCTATCTCTCCATGAGCAGGTCCGTATGAATGACAGCAACGTCGAATTGGTCAAGCTGAACCAGCTCAAAGCCGAGCTGGGAGAACTATCAAGTCAAGATGAGAAGAAGTTTAAGCAGCTCACCCGCAGCGCTGAACGCGAAATACTGCAGCACGCAGACGTGATCTGTTGTACCTGCGTTGGGGCCGGGGATCCACGTCTTGCAAGGTTCAAGTTCCGCACTGTTTTGATAGATGAATCTACTCAGTCTGCAGAGCCCGAGTGCATGATTCCATTGGTTCTTGGCTGCAAACAGGTGGTACTTGTTGGGGATCATCAGCAGTTGGGACCTGTCATCATGAACAAGAAGGCGGCCAAAGCAGGCCTCAACCAATCCCTTTTCGAACGCTTGGTCATTCTTGGATGCGCTCCAATTCGGCTGAACGTTCAGTACCGCATGCATCCCTGCCTATCCGAGTTCCCATCCAACATGTTCTACGAAGGGTCTTTACAGAACGGTGTCACTATGCAGCAGCGTATTCGTCGTGACGTGGATTTCCCTTGGCCAGTGATAGACTCACCCATGATGTTTTGGTCCAATCTTGGCAACGAGGAAATCTCGGCTTCCGGAACCTCATACCTCAATCGCACCGAAGCCTCGAATGTGGAGAAGATAATCACTCGCTTCTTCAAGGCAGGTGTACAGCCCGGTGATATTGGTATTATCACACCGTACGAAGGTCAGCGAAGCTACGTGGTTAGCTCAATGCAGACCAACGGCACGTTCAAGAAGGAAAATTACAAGGAAATCGAGGTTGCCTCGGTGGATGCATTCCAAGGACGAGAGAAAGACTTCATCGTTCTCTCCTGCGTGCGCTCGAACGACCATCAAGGGATCGGATTTTTGAGTGACCCTCGTCGTCTTAACGTTGCGCTCACTCGCGCCAAGTATGGCTTGGTAATCTTGGGCAACCCCAAGGTTCTGTCCAAGCATCCGTTGTGGCACTATCTGCTCTTGCACTTCAAGGAAAAGAATTGCCTGGTGGAAGGGCCACTTTCGAACTTACAGATCTCCTTGCTGCAATTCAGCAGACCAAAGCAATTGTACCGTGGCCCTCAGCGCTACCAAATGTCATACAACCGTGCTTCTGAAATGAGCAACGGCATTGCCAACGGACGCAACGGGACTCGCCAGGAGTACAACGACGCCGGGTCACTGGTTGGCTACATCCCTGACGACGTGTCGTCGGTGCATTCGTCGTCGGTCGGTGGAGTCGGTGTTCCTTCGCAATACCCCCAGATGTTCTCCGGATTCCAAGATACTTGGCCTGGGATCAACGGACGCCGCGCCAACGGCGCCAAGAGCCGTGCAGGTACCGAAAGCATTGCAGGCGAATCCGTTGCTGCCACCGAGTCGGATGTGAATGGTCCGACCAGCACCGTCGACGGCGGAAAGGGTGGCGTCAGTCTGGCTGGTCTCACCATCAATGATGCCAAGCAAGCTAGTCTGAACCAATCGGACCGTCTCAAGCGCTATGTCGAATCTGGCGGACGTCCTGGAGATGGCAGTATCTATGGTGGGAGTTCTGCCAGTAGTCGTCTACCACGTGGTGAAGACGAAGACGTCCGAAGTGTGTCTACGGCGTTTGCCAGCCAGGTCGGGCTCGGTAATTACGATTGATCGGACCGCGCTCATCGAGTTGACACGATTTTGATCTGTTCTCAAAAGCGAATCAATTGTTAGAAATATCAATAAAGGCACGAAAATCGATGCTCTTGTACACTGGCAGCCATACCGGTGACGACTGCGCGAGAGCTTCGTGGTATTTGAGAGTAGGACCAGCCTTCCAGAGAGACGACCCAGCGAAGGGTCGAAGAGTCTCAGCGATGCCTCAAAATCAAGAAAGGAGCAGGGGACGAGCAGATGGTGGAATTGAGACGCATGTTAGCAGAGGCAGCAGCATCATACAATGGCTACTGCAATGTTCTTCTACAGGACTAGGAAGGGCCTTGGTCTTCGGCCGGAAAATTGTCATGCTACCAACTGGCTTCGATGCACATTGCTTCATCTTCAACGGTTTGGACATGCTTCCTTTGCGGTAAACACATTCCTTCTCCATTTAAACATGCATGTTTTATTAGTTGATTAATTGTCAGATATAATACATCAGTCTTTACCGAAGGCGCTCCAATGATCGTCTACGCGTGACCACTTTATGACGCCCAATGCTAGTGACAATCCTTTCAATTCAAGACCAATGTCATATTGGAGAATTAGAGTGGATTATATATATAGAGTGCCATGATAGAAGGAACGTGCAAAATGCATAGGTATCATATCAATAGGGGACTGGGTGTGTACCGATGACTACCCCCAGAGTTTGGCCTCTCATTTGAGCTTCATCTATTTATACGAGTCCGGACGCTAGAACTACGGCACTTGGGACGGCATGTCGTGCAGGGTCCATTTCCTGTCACGCACATTGTTCCCGTTTCGCTTATCAAGCCGAGCCTTATTCCACATCAAGCAATAGATCCTGCCGATCTTCGCGCTTATCTGCTTCGTAAGCTCAAAGGAGTATGGTCTAGGGGAGCAAAGTCCTGATCGAGACTAGTCATCTGGCCAAAGCAGGGACCATCAAACTTCGCCTCCTCTGAAATTGCACACCAATGAAGGTCACCCGTCAGGATGGATCGAATTAGTTCAGGAGGATTCGTGCCACAAGCGTGGCCTGCAACGTTGGTTTCAGTCCACGACTTCATCTCTTTCACCCTCTCACATTCCGTACGTTCTTTGTTCTCTACCGCTGTCGGCACTGGACTGCTTGCAGCTTCCATCGCACTCATACCTATTATCCTCGCGCTCTTCTTCTTACGCACCAGCAACGACAGTACGACAGCAATCATGGCGAACGGTCCCACGTTTACCGGCAATGGCGCTGTATCGAACGGCAAACATGCAGACCCCTCGGCAGACTTTAAAGGTGACATCAGAGTCAACAACAAAGCACCGACGAAAGAGCTTCTTGAGAAACTCGCAGACATTCCGGTACTAGATGTGAATAAGAAATCGCATACCTTCAAATCACTCTACTCAGATAACGAGCACGGGCCGAGGCGCGCTCTCGTGGTTTTCATACGGCATTTCTTCTGCGGTGTACGTACTCCTTCCTTCTTTTCCCGGCTGGCTGCATACTCTCCGGCTGGTAGCATACAGCTGTACGAACATAGTCTTTCTAACGCACGCCATATGACCACAGGTTTGCCAGGAATACGTCCGTGTCCTTTCAGAATCCATCCCCCCTTCCACCCTCGCCACCCTCACCCCACCCACAGAGATCGTCATTATAGGCTGCGGCCAGCCTGACATAATCCCAATGTACGCCCGCGAAACCGCATCCGCGTTCCCTATCTACGCCGACCCCACGCGCCGCCTCTACAATCTCCTCGGCATGACCTCCACCCTCAGTCTCGGCTCGCAAAGCCCAGAATACATGAAGAAGGGTTTGTTGAGCCTGTCGGTGCGATCATTTATCCAAGAGCTGAGGAGCGGGCGGAATATGCTGAGCGGAGGCGACTTTCGGCAGGTTGGTGGGGAGTTCTTGTTCGCGGGCGACAAGGTTACCTGGTGTCATCGGATGAAGAATACGAGGGATCATGCCGAGATCACGGAAATACGGAAACAGTTGCGATTGGATGAGCCGCGGAACGAGGCCTCGGACGGGGAGACCCCAAGGGCACGGAAGAGGTGGAGCACGGCGGGGCTGGGAGCAGGTCTTGGACGGAGATTGTCGAGTCGAAGGAGGAGTTGGGCGCCTAGTCGGTCGAGGAGTCGAAATGGAAATATCGATGTGAAGGGTAGTCCGGCCCGAAGTGGGATGGTGGGAGTGAAGGAGGAGGAGACTGCGACTCCGGAGGATGCGCTGGCTAAGTTGGAAGGCAAGGGTGGTTCGCGTCCGATCGGAGGGGAGAATGGTACCCCGCTCAATGGGACTGCGAATGGTACCGTCGATAGCACTGCGAAAGAGAGTACGCTCGGGAACGGCGCTCCTGTCAATGGCTTGGTACATAGCCCTGTAAATGGCATGGGCAATGAAGCGGTGGTGGTGGAGGAGAAGATTATGCATGGTGCCGCTGGCGGCATGGTCAACGGACTTACGAGTGGGACGACGGAGGCTTGAGGGATGTGCTCGCCTATATTCCTCGTATACATCTCATGCTCATGTTTGCGCTGCGTGGACTTACTGTCTTTTGGGCATGCATACTCTGCGATACCCTGGCGTTTCTTTTTCCTTTTTTCCTTTTTTTCTTTTGGGAAGGGAAAGCATAGATAACACATGGGGGGTTTTTTTTATCGATCGATGGATATCTTAAGTCGTGAAGGTATGGTATGATATGCTATGTTTTGCTATTCGTGTATATGTATGTCCTACTGTAAAATATGAATCCATGTCTCTTCTACATTTGAGGTGATGAAATCTATCGTTATTTTCTAATTCCTTTTGACTTTTACATATAGTTGTCTTGGCTTCCGGTTGGGTTGTATGGTTGGGGCGAAATTCGTTTTCGATATGGAGGGACTGGTCGCCTATGTGGCTGTGGGCTTCTACTCTTATACAAAAGACAAATACCAGCTAGCAAGAATTGTATGCTCGCACTTCCACCCCTCACCAATCCCTCACTTGCTCCTTCGTCCTCGATCTTTGAGCTCCATACATACATACATACATAACCAATCGATCTTGGCTCTTCGCTAAGATCTCTCTTTCCTTGTGTTATATAAGTGGACTGAACCGAGCTTTCGTGATTCGTTGCTTAGCTGGGGTAGTAGGTGGAGATTGGGGTGGAGGTGGAGGCGGAGGTGGTCTTGGGATATGTTGGGGGATTCGGAATCATGGGAGTGTAGGGGGGGTACGTGGTACGAAATGGGGAGGGGGAAAGGGTGTGAGTTGTGTGATTTTGGTAAGGTTTGAATGGGGTTGGATTGGGCTGGGTTGGGGTGATTCTGGATGGTTATGGGTATGTAGTATGGAAGGCCTGGGTTGAGAAATTCAATGGAGAGAATGGAGCTGGGGGGAGGGAAGGGGAGGGGGGGGGGGGTATAGATTGGGTATGCACGTCGAAACTAGGTCCTAAGTATACGTATAAAGCCCAGTCCTAGTAGACCAACATCAATGCGGCGAATTCATATGTCCGCCCTCGTGGACCGACTCAATAGAGGCTACCTGGCTACCATGAACCAACTCTTCCAAAAGGAAAGAAAGAAAGAAAGAAAGAACGACGGTGCTCTTGCAGTGGGTACGAAACTAAAGCGTTGAGATCAATTTTTTTCTTGGACCAACGTGCTTTTCTAGGATAGAGATGAAGGTGAAGATGGAGATGGAGATGGAGATGGAGATAGAAGGATGGGATACGCGAATGGGAGGGGGCTTCGGTGGGTTTTGGAATGGAATTGGAGGAATTAGAGGGATGGGAAGGGATGGGGAGGGTTTTGGTGTGTTGATTGCTATTTGCTGGTTGCAGATTGTCTGTTCTAAGGGCTGCGTTCTTGAGTAGGATATATTGGGACGGCCATGGTAGGATGGCATTGGTATGATGTTGTAGTGGGATGTAGCGATTGTATGATGAGGATAGAAGTCGGCATCGGATTTGATCTCCTACAGAATGATACAGATGATGAATTCTCAACCCACTAGCCATTAACCATCGTCATCCCGGCGGCATGGTAGCGATCACCGATGATCTGATGACTATTCAAAATCCCCTCGATATCCTTCATCTCCCCCTCAGTCAGTTCCACCGCACCCGCATTCTCAACCACACGCTCCGGAGTCGTAGATCCCGGTATCGGAATGATCGTCGGCATGCCCGGCTGCTTCGAAAGCGTCAGGAGCCAACCGAGCGCTAGTTGAGCTGGCGTGCATTTCTTTTTGCTGGCCATGGACTCCAGTTGCTTGACGAGCTTGATGTTGATGTCGAAGTTTTCGGGATGGAAGCGGGGGAGCATGCGGCGGAAATCGCCTTCGGGGATGTCGGCGGCGGATTTGATTTGGCCGGTTAGGATGCCTTTGCCGATTGGCGAGTAGCTGTGTGAGTCATGCCTGTTAGTGTACATTGTCGAGCTGTCAAGGGTTCTTTGGTGATGGTCATAGAGGAAGAAGCAGAAGAAGAAAAGGCTTACGCGATGATTGCGATTCCCTTCTCGGCGCAGACCTTTGCAATGCCATTTGTGAGTGGCTCCGTCGCCCAAAGCGAAAGCTCCACCTCGACAGCTACAATCTTCGTGATTGCCGCAGCTTCTTTGATCGTGTTTGCGTTCACCTCGCTGAGTGCCACGCCTCCAATCTTACCTTCTTTGACCATTTCGGCAAGCGCCCCTAGAGATTCCTTGAGAGGAACCTTGGGGTCCCGTCGTGCACATTCGTACTGATCTATCTTTCCTTTTCCCCCCAGCGTTTTCAAACAGCTTTCGATCTCCGCTCTCATGAATGCGGGGGTGCTGTTCGGAGTCATGTTCTCAATACCGCCCTTGATATTGAGGACGACTTTCTTGGCGTCTTCGGGATACTTGGCGTAGTACTTGCTCAAGAGTACCAACGAGTTATCTTCCAGTGGACCGTAGAATATGCCGCCGTTCCAGTAATTGCAGCCTGCATCGAGTGAAGCTCGCATGGCGGCGAATTTCTTCTCGTCGGATGCGGCAGCATTATGCCAAGTTAAGCCTGGTTGAAGTGAGCCATGACGCTCGGATAAACCGGCATGTATAGTACCCATCAAGCCGTAACCGACGCTTCCGACCTTCTGGCCTCCAACAGTAGTTGTTGCAGGCATTATGATAGATGAAACCGACGGATGAAGAGGACTGTTTGGTATTTTTATGACAAGGAAAGCAAAGATTGACTAGAGAAGAGGACGATAGAACAGACAAAGTCTCAATCTGCGCGGGGGCAAGAACACGATGAGTGGAAATAGATAGGATTGTCGGTTGGACCAGCAATGTCCATGTCTCGAGCCTCTGCCTTATATTCTCATTCCTGTGGAGTAGTGCATACGTAAATGGGGTTAGGATTTAAGGACTGGATATAAGTCCAAGTTCGGCCATAAGATAATGTTTAGTGGCGGTCACAAATCTGGTATGGATCCTATCATATTAGCTTTCAGCTCTTTTGCGACCACGCAAATCATGTCTGATGAGTGTGTATAGGGATATGGTCTGTATCATTCGCAGTACGATGTTGACCGGCCATTCAAAACAGGCAGCGGCTGTAAGGTAAGTGTTCCTCGCCTGCTTGGGACTAGCTCTACTGATGCCTAGCCACTAAGACAGTATAGTACTAGCTCAACATATGGGATCTGGCACTAACTTCATTGGGATATTCAACTCAAAGGTTGGGAATCCTCCCAACTATCAACGTTCTCTCTCATCTCGCCAGTCTTGTGCTCACTCGACCTCGGTCATTACATCCTGTCACAATATGAAGAGAACACTTCGAGAACGTAAAGGCAGTGCGGCGATAGTCCAAGCAGCTGCACCGCGCAAGAGACACGCGATCACAAGCACACGTTCAGCGTCAATCAAAGCATTGTAAGTAGCCTGGTAGCATGGCGAGTGAAGCTGACTGGATAGTAATCAACACAACACCACCACCTCGCCCCTTTTAAAGCTTCCACCCGAGATTCGCACCCAGATTTTTCGCCTTTTGATTGGCGACCGGTTTATCCACATTCTGTATACGGCTACGTCGCCAAACCCTGGCTTTCGTTATTGTGTCTGCACCGCTGCCCAGTCGGAGGACGAAGCTTACAATGACTTCACCAATGACTATAGCAGCATACCATCCCTTCAGGACCCACAATACTACGTCCCTCCCTTCAAACAGCGTCACGCTCATTGCAAACACTGGGACAGGGAGGACGGTAGATTCTTCCGCGACCTTGACCGATTCAATTGGCGGGATATTCCGGTCGTAGATCGACCTCGCAACTTGCTGAGTCTGACGCCTTTACTGCTATGTCGTCAAATGTATGAAGAAGCGAGCTTCCTGCTCTGGACCACAAGCACCTTCTCATTTGAAGATCCGACAACATTGAGGAATTTCATGAGCGGTCGCAACTCCGTGCAGAGGAAGCAATTGACCGCCATCCACATCGACACGCAGTGGGAATTGGAGCCGTTGGAAGACTGGGCTAAGCTGATGACACCAACGTTCGTAAAAAGATTCTCAGGACTCCGGACCCTCCACGCAACGTACGACCAAAACCTCGCAAGAATTAGTTCCCTGCAACTAGGTCGAGTTTCTTTATCGATGCGCGATGAAGATATTAAACCAAGTAATGATATCAAAGGCCCGGTGAAAAGAATGAGAGTGCTCCCACTCAAGCATGTAACTGTCATCATTGCTGATGATGCCGACACTGTCTTGAACTTCCCTAATCATAAATTCCGGTGGACGCTAGCTCAGAAGAGGGAGGTAGCAGACCTTCTGCGAAGGAAGCTGCTCGATCCGGACGGTCACAAGATTACTGCCGACCAACTGCAAGCGGAGACTGCGGATGCTCGAAAAGTTGATAGTATACCGCAGGATAAATGGATAACAGCATCAAGGTGACATTCCAATGAGCTTCCGAGGGATGTATCCGAACTCGGTGCAAAGATTCAATGGCAAGGACGACATGCTTCCTAGCTTCGGTGCGTATTGCTCGGCTTATGGAGCGAAGATGCGTCTAAGGATGGCAGTAAGGGGTAATCATTAGCATCATGTACTGGTTATCTTGGACGCGAGTTGCTTGGGACAAGAACCAAATATGTACAAGTATTTTGGCATTGGAACATGCTGCCCATGGTGTTTAATGCTGAACTATAGATGGTCGCTCATAATCGTTGCATAATCGCTGCGAGAGATCGGCTTAGCATCAGCATATCAGCTTTTGAATCTTCCTGGGCACTAAGCATCCCACGGCAAAGCCGCAGATGGTCGCTCACACTTACTCTGATATAACGGCTTAGCATTAGCCATGTTAACTATCGAGTCTTCCTCCTTAGATACTTTTAATATTCACACACACGAGTAAACGTGACTATACTAGTAACTAACGTTCTAGCTTACAAGTATCATTCTCATCTTCATCAAGGATAAGGGCGAAATGAAAGACCTGTTGTCTGCATGATCACAGTACAAGTACGCTGCGTTGCCGGTTTCGCAATGAATCATCGACCACTACAGTAATGAATTCCTCAAGCCTCTCCAGGGAATATACTTCATCCGCAGACTTCCTGATAAGCGTCAACTTGTTCACCATATCCCGCCTCTCCACCGCGTTCCGAGGAGAAGGCTTGTAAATACGCACCAAGGAACTACTCCAAGCCTCCCCTCTTCTCTCATCATTACCCTCCGCGACGAAATCCGTCGCTTGATAGACTCGCTTTTTCTTATCTTTCAAGTCCTCTGATGCGGGCAGAACTGGCCGTTGTTACAGCTATGATGAATTCTTTATGTTCTGGCAAGTTTTCAAAGGCTCGGGGGGTGTCGTGCACTGATATTGTGAGGGTATACTATTTTTTATTATGATTTTTAGAGGATTCTGCTTCTGCAGCGGCTGCTGGCGCTGAATTGAGGGTGAGCCGTCCCTGAAGGTACTTGAGCCGGGGTGAGCTCTTCCGGAGCATTCTAGAGATGTAGCATGCTGGAGCCCGAATGGGGTATGTCGAGCCCAGTTGCAATTGCCTTTCGTTGCCGGGTCTCTGCCACATAGACCTCCGATCCAATCAATCCGACCCAAACTTCTATTGCATCTGGCGAGACCTTTCAATCCGGCGGCTTGATATGGTCAAATCCTCTCGCTACAATGTGAATAATGCGTATATATCGGCGTTGACCCATACCTTGTCTCAATATTCGCTCCATGTGGCTCCTGCTATTCGTTTCATGACCCCTCCTAGGACCAAATAGGTAGGGATGAATGGGCAATTAGAGCACATCTCAAGTCGTGTATTTGCGGGAGCTGATGACAAAAGCAATGTTTGTGAGTCCCAAAGATTGTTACTGTTTCAAAATCCGGGTATTCGTACGTTGTAGCTGCCTCCTTCGCTAAGTGTTCAACCAAGGATCTTGAAGAAGTTCTCCGGCAGTTGCTCGGTCTTCTGGCTTCCACCTTAGCATTCTCTTCACGAATTCGAGAAAGAGTCTCTTGTCTTCCCCAGTCAAGGATGTCACGCAGCTCTCGAAGGTATGGGTTCAGCGTCAGCGAGGACCGTAATGTGATAATCTGGCAGATGAAAAGGACTTTGCACCTTCTGCAGTGAAGTAATCACTCGTCTTTTTCCCTCGTTTAAGGAGTTCAGGTGGGGGAGGACCAAGAAGGGATGTCATTTCGGATAGATGAGTTTCTGGACTGTAAGCGTTGTTGCTAGGATTGAATGCATTGAAGAGTGTCTTGTCCTCAAGTAGATCCCAAAGCTTTCACGGCATCTACGTCAATTCTGTCACGGATAACTGTTGAGGGATACTTACCATGACTCCAAGGTTCCATATATCGACACTATAGGTCCAACCAGCTCGTAGAATCACTGCAGGGGCTTGAAAAAGATCAGCCTGGATCGGGTGATTATGGGGCTGAGACACAGTCCCCCAGACAGCCAAACCAAAGTCAGAGATCTTTGGTGGCCGTGGAGGACTCTGCAGATCCCCAAAATTACGAGAGGGGTAGATGGTCCTAGTGCCCTCTATCTTTCGAGGAGTGGGTCTCTCAGCCGCAGCGTTGACCAAATCGTCGATTACCGCCTGACTTTCAATACCAAGCAGAATGTTCTCGGGCTTCAGATCTGCAACGATCAAGTCGAGTCAGCTTTGCGAACTTGAACTTGGTGTAGACCAGAGGCGTACCTGTGTGGATGATGTGACATCTAGTATGAAGATGATCGAGCCCAGCCAGTAACATCTCTAGTAAAGGCTTCAAGAAGTAACCTGGTATTCGGCCGTTCGATAAACGTCTTTGGAACGTTGATACAGACTCTCTCATAGGCGTGTAAACCAAACCCACGTGTGTGGAACCCGGGCCGGTTACCTCGAAAGAATTGAGCGCCGTCCTCAGAAACCGCGCACCTCTACTTTTGTGATCCGTGTGGGCGATACACTGCGATATCTTTAATTCAGTGCTGGCAGCGTCCTTTTCGAAGAGGCCGTTGGTGAGGATTTTGAGCGTCACATAAGGGTTTGATTGCCACCACCACCTTACTTTGGGGTCAATAAAAGCCAATGGGTTTGAGATCAGATTTATCCTCATACGTACGTTTGGATGTCCCGTGCTAACCATACGGTGGAGCTGGCGCCGTAGCCCAGCTTCGCAACGACCTGATATTTGCCGTTGAAGGTCTCTCCTAAATGAACGGGATAATAACGCTGCGCACAATACCGGGGAAGGGTTTCTTCCTCGATTAGATCATTTGTATCCAATATCGCTGGGGTTCTCGCCGCTAACGATCCAGAATCGAGTCTCAATCCGCGAACATTACGCAGCAGCCGTGCAAGAGAAGTCATCAAATCAGAGTCTTTGCTGGAAAATCAATGAATTAATGCAAGATATCGCGGAAACTTGGCGTGCATTGCTTTCAATTGCCGAACAATGAATCATTCTCAAAGGTAAAACTCAGGATTATGGTAAGCCTGCGTGGTACTGTAAACAGTATTGTCGATTATTATTGCATATAGTGAATGAGCGAAATATGCTATATTCAGATCCTGAAGCGTGTCCGATCCTGCTAAACTGTGGTGTGCTTTGCAGTCTTGTCACCTTCGTCGTCTTGGGTGAACCTTTCTACGAAGCAGAGCAATGGCCGTGTGAACATGCCAGCACATCCACGGAATGATTGGCTTTTGAGAGCTTTAACGGCTGGATTCCATGTTGTACTTACTTATGTAGAAGCTTGCCAAGCCGCGACTCATCACGTGCTCTGTCTTGGCACCAAGGCTCGAACGCTAGACATTCTAGGTATAGCGTAGCTGCTATCAAAGCCCTTGGAGGCTAGCCTTAGAAGGCTAGCTCCGTAGGTGTGACTTCTCGCCCGGCCAGGGCATGAAAAAGCAACCTCCACCCAACAGCCAACGCAACACTCATTAACTCCGACATGAACCTTTGCGATTTACCAGGCGAAGTCCAGGATCATATCATCTTGGGCCTCCATCCATCAGCTGCCATCGCTCTCGGACAAACGAATCTCCACTTTCACACGACAGCATCACTTACAAGACTCAACAGCTTCGCTGTCGACTGTTTTCTCGAGGAGAAGAAGATTCAAATCCGCGATACAGCCGGCTATCTGTGTCGCTCTTGCCTAACTTTCAAACCGGACAGAGCTTACGCCAGGAATCAGATCATAGGTGCACGTATCAAGACGGGAAAGGAGGCTCATAAGCGAAAATGTTTGCATTGTTTGATAGCCAATGGTGAGATCTTGCCCGGGTTTGTTGTGAATATGGCGGACAGAAGCTTGGGAACGAGAGTGTATTGCTTTGGATGTTTGTTACTGCAGGATAGATTCTGTACTAAGTGTAATTGGTGCTACGAATGTGCGGTAAAGCGGAAGGTCAAGACTTATCGGAAGGGTTGGGAAGCAACAAATGGGTCGAGTGATGGGATGGGCTATGTGATCAATTGCTGCTCAAAGCACACATGGAGCGAAGTTGAGAAGATTGAAGTGTTGAGCCTGGGGAACTGGGAAGATGATCGTGACTTTGACAGCAGCTAGAATTTGCAGGAAATGGTCGCGTCGGAGTCCAAATATTTGTCCAAATATTTGTGCGTTACACTGAGAGTGCAGGGTTTCCGGCTTTGGAAGGGGCAAGCCGACTGATGTACGAAACAATTGGCGGGAACGCGATCAACATCGAGCCAGTCTTCGGGACAGGACACTATTATTCTACTCGGAGGACTTTTGGACTTCTCTTAAGAAACTCATAGATACAACACCGGTCACAAGTCTCCATCTCCACGACCACACCCCTGTACCATCACACCGCTCACCAATTCCAAATCTCCACAACCCACCACTTACCACTCACCGTACGAATGCCCCCCAAACCCACCGCCAAGCCCAAGGGCGACTACATCGAAACCGACACCGGCAACAAAGTAGCGCGCAAAAACCAACTCTACGGCACCCAACACATAATCCTCGGCGGCCGCACCGTCATCGAGTCCGAAGTCTGCATACGCGGCGACCTCATCCGCCTCCTCCCCCCTCAACCCACAGACCCCACCTCCAAACCCTCCGCACCCCCACACCCCAACACCTCCGTCACCATCGGTCGCTACACCTACATCTCCAAAGGCTCCATCCTCAAACCCCCCTCGCGGTTGCACAAAGGTGTCGTGAGCTACCATCCGTTGAAGATCGGCGACCATACCTTTGTGGGGGAACGGTGTGTGATCGAGGCGGCGAGTATTGGCGATCATGTGCATATTGAGCGCGGGGTGGTGGTGGGGAAGATGTGTGTTGTGAGGGATTGGGCGAGGCTGTTGGAGGGGAGTGTTTTGGCGGAGGGGACGGTGGTGATGAGTGGGTTTGTTTTTGGGGGGGTGCCGGCGAGGGAGGTGGGGGAGGTGGGGGTTGGGTGGGGGGCATGTGAGGGGATGGAGGGGGGGGATTTGAGGGGGAGGTGGAGGGGGGTTGGGTAGGGATTTTGGAGGCACTTGGGACGGGATGGGGTAGGGCTTGGTATGGAGGGTGGTCGTGCAGGGGATGAACTGTGAGCGGTTCTGGCTGCGTTTGATGGCGTTGCGGGAGATGATACCCTTTGCTGCAATTGCTCTTCTGTCATAATTTGCTCCTAAAGCTGAAGGAAGTCCAACAAACACCCGCTTGCTAAGCCTAAATATGCCGTGACGAAGAGAAAACCCTAGACTACTATTACAAAGTGATATGTGGCTCCCACAACATCAGAAGGAAGGTGTTGTACGTGTGGGAGGAAATACGCTGGGGGTATCCTGAGCAAGGAAATGGCTGCGGACGAAGTAGACTGATAATCGTGCGCGTAAAGGAATGGTCGTACATTGGTATCGTCGACATGGAAGGGCTTGAGACATATCATCCAGAGCAGCTCATCTGGCTTTCTGTGGCGGCGTCTTGACATTATTCGAAAGCCAGCCCTGTAACGCGTTAGATTGATTCATTGGACTTCCCTCCTCTGTCAAAGCATAACCACTCACCAAGCCCTCGAACAGACCCTCCCCCGTCGTAGCGCAACTCGGCACCACATACCAAATCTTATCCTTCAGCTGGCTCAGCTTCAGCCGCTCCTGCACCTCCTGCGGCGTCATCGCACCCGGTATATCCTGCTTATTGGCAAACACCAACAGCAGCGCCTCTTTCATCTCGCGATCCAAGATGATCCTGTGCAGCTCCTGCCTCGCCTCCTCTATCCTCGCGCGATCGTTCGAGTCGATGACGAAGATGAGGCCCTGCGTGCCGGAGAAGTAGTGTCGCCATAAGGGGCGGATTTTGTCTTGGCCGCCGACGTCCCAGACGTTGAATTTGACGTTCTTGTAGGTTACGGTTTCGACGTTGAAGCCGACGGTGGGGATGGTGGTTACGTCGGAGTTTATCTTTAGCTTGTAGAGTATTGCTGGGCGGCGATGTTAGCTGCTGCTGCTGCTGCTGTTCGAGGATGTTGGGGAGGAGAAGGTACTTGTCTTTCCGGCAGCATCGAGACCTAACATGAGTAGGCGCATTTCTCTCGATCCGAAGATCTTGCCCATGATCTTTGACACTTGGCCTCCCATCGTCGATGTGTGGACGCTTGCGCGGCCTTGTCAGGCCTATAAGTCGGTTGAGCGGTAGCTCTGGGATATGAGATGGTTGGCTTGAGATCTGATCGATAGCTTCCTCGAGGCAATGTCCTATAGCCTGATCCTTTGCGGTCTGGTCGTGGGAGGATATGAAAGATGTGTGACGAGCGTATGAGGTGGCAATGGCTGATTCTTATGTTGTCAGAGACTTGCTGGAGATTGCGCTGCTTCGTGCATGCAGTACGATATGCAAGAGTGCGTGCAAAAGTCCGTGTTGAAACGCGCTTTGCTGCGTTTCAGACGCCACACCCCTGTCCCGCCCCGGCTCGTCTGACTAGCGTCATGTATCTACCCCTGTTTCGTTCAAAGGTTTTGACGCTCGCACAGAGAGCCATCACATTAAAGAGTGGCCTATGGGTCTTCTTTCACGAGTTCTAGTGTGGTGCGAGAGAGGCTGCACAACAATGAACTTAGGGCATTATCTGACTTTCATGCACCCCTCCCTGGAGGAAATTATTGAGTAGACGCAGTGCTCTCTTCTTCTCGCCATGCATAGATTCATGAATTATATAAATATAGAGATTTTCCAATCCAATTTCCCAAATATGCACTGGGGTATCACGTCTCAGCGGTGTCCCACATTTTAACCCCCCTTTGACGCCCTTTCGATGCACCCTACTTGCTATTGACGTCAAGAACGAATCTTCTGTAAACTTCCATCTCTTGCCCCTGATCGTCTTCGAATTTTAGTCTGTAGACATCCTTCTTACCTCCGGCTATGGTAGCACGATAGAAGGTGGTGGTCTCAGGGTATCGCGCGAGGACTAGCTTTCCAACCGGAAAGTCCACAAGAACGTCTCCTTCCTTGGGTATGGCGATCAATGCAGCGGCTGAGATTTTCGAGAAGACTTGTCCTGGTTGCCCATTCTCGTCAGGCTCAGGATCTTGTACTTCGTATCTGGGATGTCATTAGAGATGAACCAAGAACAAGAAAGGGCTTTCTACTAGGTCTTACCTCTTCTTGCCTCCAACTTCACTGATGGAGGTAATGTTGCACTGAATCCACTGGCTACCATCTTCCTTCGGCCTGACTTGTTTATATGCAACTACAGCACCCACGAAGAATTTGCCAGCTTTCTCGCCAGCAGGTCCCTTGCTTCCCTCCGAGCCTTCCTCTATCTTGACGATAGGCTCTGGCTTCACCTCCCGAGTCGCAGGTACTGATACGGCTCGAACAGCGTTGGAGTGCTTCATCCTTGCAGCAGGCCCCGGTAGGACCACACTGGGTGACATGACAGGCGCTGCTGGTGAATCTGCAGCGCCGTCAGTCTCCAGCTTTTGTCTTTTGGGATTGCGAGGCTTGGAGACCGCCTGTGGAGGACGGACGGGCTCCGTCTCGCTGGCTGAGCGAAGAGCTGCAAGGATCTCGATGTTCTTGATCACATCATTTGGTTCTTCTTTGAGAATTTTCTCTTCCTCTTCCGCAAGCTTGACACCTTCTCGATACAAGGCGGCAAGGTCGTCGATTTCCTTGACAGTGGGGGCTGCGGGTGGTTAGTCTTATCTCAATGTGACTATCATAGATCAGGCCCAAGCCAGAAGGACCCCGCAAGTTTTTTGTCGGGGTCTACACTCATCACGGTCGAAGATTGGATGGTTACACAGGAAAGCAATTGCCTGTCGGGCTACATAAAATGACAATGCCTGATGAATGACAAGGTTGTTCTTCTTATAGGAGTATTTGGAGGGAGGCGTAACAGGAGAGCTCCAATTTAGTATATTGATGTGCAATGGGGAACTCCGTTCTTACATTTGCCCATCTTTGCCTCCAGCTCGATCTGGGCTTTTGCAACTTCAGCGGCCCGCGCATGAGTCGCTCTCAACCGCTTGATGTCAGTGACTATTTGACTCCACATATTCCTTTCCTCGTGCGCGTCACTGGCATCCTCCTTGACAAAGGCCCCTCGGGGTCGATTGCGCGACGCCATTGTAGGGAGCGAAGGAAGAAAAATGTTCGTCAAGTCATTGTAGAATACGTCGGATTTAGGCTTCGGGGCTAGCGGCTGTTCGCTTGCTGCATCCGAGAGTTGACATCTCGACAACTTTGCTAAAGTATTCGCTAGCAATCCAGCATCGTCGCTGTTACCTTGAAGAACGTAGTTTTTCGATAGCAGGAAGCGAAGCCTGACTATACGAGGCCTTTTGATTCTTGGAAGAGCAAAACGCAGGAATGCAAGTTCCGCTGATCCGCTTGCAATGCGGTATGCTTCAAGGCTACACTGGTGCTTTGAACTAACTGATCCCTCGAAGGTGTCAATAGCTATGATTGGGGTAATGATCATAGCTCCAGAAGTGGCAGAATCTTGGCCTGAAAGCTTGTCTAGGCAAAGTCGGCCATCAGTCGGCAGCAGCCAAGTATGCTGCTGCCACACCGTCCAACAAGCTCTCAATCGAGACAGAGAAGCCGTACGCAGAACTATGGATGGGGACGCATCCCTCTTTACCATCCAAAGATGTGGAGACACAGCGAACATTGCTTGATCTCGTTCAAGACAATCAAGGGCTCATGTCTCCAGAGATCAGCAAGCGCTATGGCGAGAAATTGCCATTTCTGTTTAAGGTCCTATCCATCCAGAAGGCTTTGAGTATCCAAGCACATCCAAACAAGAAGTTAGCGGAAAAGCTACACGCGAAGGATCCGAAGAATTATCCTGGTATGAGCAAGTGATAGTTGCGAGCTTGTCAGTAAGCTCTGTTGACCGTGCATGTAGACGACAATCATAAGCCCGAAATGACGATCGCGATAACACCGTTCGAGGGGCTCTGTGGTTTCCGCCCCCTGAAAGAGATCTCTCATTTCCTCTCAAAAGTCCCATCCCTGCGCAATCTCATCGGCGAGTCAGCAGCCAAAGACTTCGAAACTTCCGTGAAGGGGAAAGAAACATCCGATTCCGATAAAGATGTTGAAAGCAACAAAAAGGCATTACAGTCCGCATTCTCCACTCTAATGAAGATTGAAAAATCTACTGTCGCCTCTGCTGCGAAAGAGCTTGTAGCTTCTGCGGAAAAGGAAGGCGACAGGTTTGCGGGAGAAGGCGGACAATCCAACAATGGCAAAGAGCTTGCCGACCTTGTCATTCGCTGCAACAAGCAATTCGAAGGCGATATCGGCCTCTTCGTCCTTTTCTTCCTCAACTACGTCAAGCTCAAAGTGGGCGAAGCAATGTTCCTCAAAGCCGACGACATCCACGCCTATCTTAGCGGAGGTATCTCCCCTCTCCTACCCCATTCCTCCAAGACACCACTAAAAATACAAACAGACGTCATTGAATGCATGGCCTCCTCCAACAACGTCGTCCGCGCCGGCTTCACCCCCAAATTCCAAGACATCCCCACCTTAACCACAATGCTAACATACTCCTACGCGCCCATCTCGGAGCAAAAGATGTCGCCCGTCGACTACCCCTACGTCACCCTCAACAGCGCCGCCTACTCTTCCTCCTCAACCGCAATCCTCTACGACCCCCCCATCGAGGAGTTCAGCGTCGTCCGCACCGAGCTGAAGAAAAAGGGCGCGAAAGCTACCTTTGAAGCTATCCAGGGTCCTAGCATCTTCATTTGCACCAATGGGGAAGGGACCATCGGGGTGGGGCCGAAGATCGAGGAGATGAAGGCTGGATATGTGTTTTTTGTGGGGGCGACGGCGGAATGTGTGCTTGAGAGCCAGGGTGATGAGTTTACGACTTTCAAGGCGTTTTGTGAATTGGGTGGGAAGGAATCGGCCAATGGGGCGAAATAGACGACATGGAAGGAATGGATTATGGCTATTGGGAGGAAGACGGAGCGTAAAGCGTACGATGGAAGCAATATAGAGGACCTGCGAACGTAAGCTCATTTTCCTTATCTAAGCTGGTGAAGTGGCAAACCTTGCGATCCCTACTGCATCTCACCATATTTAATCGCTCTAACAGACCTTGCCGTCACAATCACTGATACGCTCTGTCGCCGTTTCATAATGCTCACATGCAGAGCCAGCCTAGCCCGTCACCATCATCGTCGTCGTCGTCGTCGCCTTATCACATCGCAACACCGACTCCGACACCAACCCCCTCAAATCTCTCTCTCACCACCTCATCCCCATCCCCCTTCCTATACCTCTCCAACCTCAACCCCTCCTCCTCCTCCAGCTTCTCCTCTTCCTCATCCGCCTCCTCCTCACACCTACCTTCACTATCTCTACCATCTCCATCCCTAGCACCGCCACAGCCGCCGTCTCCACCCCTCCCATCCATCCCCCCCTCCTTATCAAGATACCACTCCAGAAACGCAATCTACACCCCCAACACCTTATTAGCCTGCTATCCCCCACCTTTCCACCTCTCCACCTCTCCATCTCTCCACCTCTCTAAAATCCAAAATCCACCTCTCCACCTCCAAAACCCACAAATCCAATCCACAATCCCCATACACACAATAGAAAAACTTACATCATTCCTTAAGACCCTAATCTCCTCCCTCTCCTCCCCTTCCATCATCCTCTCCTCCCTCTCCTCCCCTTCCATCATCCTCTCCTTCCTCGGATTTGCAGTCCTATCTCTATCTCCGAATTTTGAATTATGGAGGCGGCTGTTTGCGACGGCGAGGAGGAAATGGGCTCTATGCTTTCTTAGTCGTGGGGGATCGAAGAATAGTAAGGAGAGAAGGGAAGGTGAAGGTGAGGAGCGAGAGAAGGTGAGAGAGAAGGGAGAGAAGGGAGCGAAGGGAGGACATTTGGGAGAAAGAAAGGAGAAAAGGAAGGAGACGTACGAACATCCCTCTTCACCCCTCAGTGCGTCGTGGATGAAGCGTGATGGGGAAGGTACGGGTGTGCGTATAGCGGTAGGCTTAAACATGTGCGTGGACGTCGGAATATGAGAGTGAGAGTGAGATTCCTGCGTTGGCGTTGATGCATTCGCATGAATATTCGGATCGTGATGGATGAGGACTGCCGGCGTGCGGAGAGTGCGTGTGCGTGTGTTGAGGGCGGTTTGGGGTTGGTGCATTGGTGTTGCTTTTTGTGTTTTCCGTTCGGACGAGGACGAGGGCGAGGACAAGGGCGAGGACGATGGATGTGGGTGTGGGAGTGAGTGTGGATGTGGATGTGGGCGTGGGTGTGGGTGTTGGTATGGCACGGGATTGGTGGTGCTAAAGGTGGTGGTAGCGAAGGGGTTATTGGTGCTGCTCATTGTGGTGGGTTGCGGTTCGCTTTCGGTGCCGAAGAGGGAGTCATGGCGGCGGCGTTGGTGGTGGGGTTGGGGTTGATTGGGTGAGGTGTGGTAACGGACTTGGATTTGGGAGGGGATTTGGGAGGGCATTGTTGCTGTTGTTTTGATGGGGTTGGTGGTGAGTGGTGAGGGGAGGATGGTGGTTTGATGGTTTGGGGGGGTGGATTTCTTGGGAAGTGGAAGGTTGTAGGGCTTTGAGGATTGATTGTTGATGGTTGGAGTGGTGAGGAAGGGGGAGGGTGAGGGGGAGGGTGTGAGGTGAGGGGGGAAGATATGGAGAGTTGGGGAGAAGGGATGAGATGAGATGAGTTGAGTTGAGGAAGTGGTTGACAAAGTGGTATTTTGTAATGGGAACATGTTGATTTGAAGATTCATGTTCTTCCATTCGCGATACGGTGCAAGCGATGCGACCAGTAATTACAATTGAGTCCCTCAGTCATACATCAACTCACGTCTTAAGATAACATCGCAGCGACCTCAGCCCCAATCTCCACCTTCGACTGCTGCAATTCCTCCAGCAACTCAGGCGCCAAGCCCGATACCTCTCCACTCGGTACCCCACAGGTAAGAGACACGAGTCTCTTCAGCTTCTCGCCATGTTGGCTCATGCCCGCCGCACCTTGCGCCTCGACGATCGTAGTCGTCAGCTTTCTGCGCTTGACTTGCTCGATGGCTAGTAAGAGCGCATTGATGCCTTGCTCTTCAAGCTGGGCCATGTCGGAAACGGCGCCGTTGCTGTTGCGATGTGCGGTGGGCGATAGGTGATGCTCTTCGGAGCGGACAGCGTGATGCAAGTCTTTGTGTTGGATCTGTTCGGATAAGCTCTCGCTCACCGTTACGGACTCGAGCTCTTCTTGTCGCATCTGATTCGTCTCGTTCTCGTTGATGTCATCTGCGCCGTCCTGGAACTGTTGGAACGTCGCCTGTCTAACCTGCTGTCGTTCGCTCTCGATTTGTTCCTGTAAGCGCTGGCCTTCCGAAAGATCGTCGTCTTTCTCTCGCACTTCGCTTTCGTATGCGAGAGCTACCTGGAGCCCCTTGTCTTGAGCCATGGGGCCGTAAGACTGGCTAAATGATCGGGCTGATTGGCTGTGGTAGTGAGGCGCACCATTCTTTGGGGCTTTGACCATCTCATTGCCATTCGCTGCATTGGCAAGAGTAGGAATCGGTGATGAGGAGAGGAAATCTTGATGGACCGACCGAGTCCGTTGCATTATCTGATCGGCCGTTTCGCCTAGATCATTCGCCATGTCGCCTCGAACACCGCGGCCTTGAAGAGCTCGAATGCATTTCTTAGCGTTGTGGCGCGCCACAATATGTAATGCAGTATCGCCGTTGTGATCCTGATAATTTACAAAGTTCGTGAATTCTTGGGGTGTGCAAGATTCAGCCAATTTATTGAGGACTATGTCGAGATAGTAACGAGCACACCTCTTCTTTGCTTGGCTGTTCGTGGTCATTGCAATGTGATGCAGGTTGGTAGCGCCATGGTGATCCGTAGCTCTGAGGGTGGGTAGTAGTAGATGGACGAGCTTGAGCATCGTATCCTTTTCGTAGTTGTTGGTGAACAGCACAGCCCTGATCATTGGAGTTTCGCCCCTCTTGTTGCGGACCAGACTGTCAGCTCCGCGGTCGAGAAAATAGCGAACGATATTGAGGTCACCCATTGACGCTGCCCAGTGGAGGGCCGTATGGCTTTGGTCGTCAATGGGTCGGTCGATTTGAAAGCTTGCGGGCATATTGGGTGGAGTCACGCGCAGCGGCGTGTCCTGAGCAGAAAGCATGAAGTAGTCAAGGAGTTCGTCGGCGTAGAGCGTGTGCTGTTGGTCAAGCATGTTCTCATGTCCACGTTTGCGTTTGCGTGACGGCGGTGCATACGTTCCATACCTATCATCCTCGTCCATGAATGATGTAGAAGCGATAGTGGAGTTGTCAAGAGAATCGTCATCGTGGAGCTGATTACTGATGTTGTCGTAGTCCTCGCTTATCTGGCTGTAGGCCTGGAGCACTTTCGGTTCTGTTCATCAGCATTGAATGCGGTGTTGAAAGCAGGGTTTGCCTACTGGGTATTTTCTTGACAGTGGGGGCTTTTGGTATCCTGGGCTTGTTCGAATTGGTCGTGTGCTTTGGTGCTTGCGGTGGGCTGACATCTCCGGGGACGTAGTCAAAGATGGGCCGGAGTTTGTCGAGGACACCATTCCGTTCTGCCAGAGTCCTGCCATCTCTTAAGGGAACCCAAGTACCTAGGAACCTTAGCTCCAGCGAACATCATTCGAGGACCGAATCTCTGCTGACCTTGGTATTTCCCGTACCCTCCCTGTATCTTCTCATGCACTCCCTTCTGGACTTCCCTCTCCAATATTCTCGTCCTTGCTGGCTTATCGTAATCGGCGACTTTGAGAATGTGGGTAGCGTTGATGTAGTGGTCATGCCTCCTTCGCATAACATGGTTTGACTCGACGTTGAACTCGAACACTGGTACCTGGTTGTAGGTAAAGTAATAAGCATTGAGTAAATGACAGTGACATAAATTAAGAGCACTCACTCCGCTATATGTAGCCGAGTAGATGCCATCCATCGCAGCACCTGAAGCCGTTGCGACGGAAGTTCCTTTCATGCAGTCGCAGTAATCACCCGCAGTGTAGGGGAAAGGAGGAATGCAAGAACTCGAACAATGATGATAATTTATGCAAACGACTTCGAGTACAGAAAGGGCGTTGCTCGAGGTTGTACAGAATGTGAGATCTTGTGTGATTCCGGTACGAAAAAGGTGGACTATTATATGTTGTAAAAGTAATCGGAATTATTCTCAGCGTTGGGGTGGGACGACGCGCCAGAATGATCCACGCGTAAAGTGAAAATCGAGGGGTCCATCACGCTAGTCCTAATGTAGACAGTTCGGTGGGTCCTTTCCGGCTTGGCGAGGTTTCCGCTTGGCTTGGCGTTCTCTGTTTTCAACATCGCCGCTATTAAGCGCTCGCAAGCAGGCTGGATCAACAAAGCAGCCTGCCACGATGACTGTAATTGAGAAGGCTACAGACACTGTGAAGGATGTTTTGGGTACCAGCGAAGAGCCTCGTAAGTGGACTAGCTATCCAATTCATTCCAGCCACAAGCTCTATCCTCGGCCAACTGCCATTGAATCAGCATATCTATTGCTGACCCTCGATCGTCCGTATGTAGGTCGAGCGACTCGAGAAGAAATGTCTGCAGCCCGCCTTCCCCTAGCCTACCGCGACAGTTGCGCCCACCTAGCCATCCCCCTCAATCGGTGTCGATTCGAGCAGTACTATCTGCCGTGGAAATGCGTCGTAGGCTACATGTTGGGACGGAGCCGTTGGGGAGTGGCTGATGATGTGGTATAGGATGAGCGACATTCGTACGAGAAGTGCCAGTACCTGGAGTTTAAGAAGCGGGTTGCGAAGATGGATGAATTGAGGGCTGCGAAGGGAGGTGCGAGGAGCAATTGAGTAGGAGTTTAGGGTATTGGGGCAATTTTGTATATATCCATGTCTGATGGTGCTGCTGTGGAAGCTTTGACCGTCAATATGACTGCGATCGCGCAATAAGCTCAGGGCTTGCAGATGTCCATGACCGGACAGCGCTGAGCCATCGCCATTTTACAAGATTCTCTCGGTCCAAATAGCTTCGGTGCTTAGAATGGTTATCTGGCAATCCTTGGGCAAGACTGTGGGAGTGAATAGTAGGAACCTGATCGGTCTTACGCAAGATATGGTGCACGGCATAACTGCTCGTGATGGATTGATCAACCATCATGAGATTATTGAGGTGGATGAATGCCAACTGTATAGAAAGCAATAGATATACCCATATATACCGTCCATCCCAAACGAGGCCATGATTTTTTTTCCTCCGCTCCAAAGGGTATGTTTCACCATATGCACCATGGGGTATCATAACAAACGCCTCGCTAAATGCGACACATACCCAAACCAAGAACCCTTTCACGGCTCCCCACTGCCATTGAGAACGTCCTTCAAGATTTCCCACCCGTACTCCTCTTCAGGCTTCTCTGCCTCCATCCCCAAAGCACTCCTGTATGCCCTTACCTCATTCTGCAGCCCCGCCACCACCCTAGTAGGTACATCCTCCTCTTCACATCGTAGCCGATATGCTTCCCGCATCATCTCTGCACATCTCAAGACCTTAGAACTCGACTCGTTCAGCTTCTCGCGCGTCTCCAGATGAGTGTCCTTCTCCGCTTGTAGGAGGTTGTTCCAATGCTTCGCTATATTTGTCTTCTCGGTCTTGTTGTTGTAGGAGTATTCGCGGACGTCTTTGACGATCTCGCCCAGGTGGTGCTCGTAGTCTCCAATGAGCTTGGTGTTTTCTTTCTGTTCGTCGAGGAGAATGCGGACTTTGGTTTGCTCATGGGCAAGTTTGCGCTCGAGGTCGGCTAGGCGGGCAGCTGAGGGACAGTAGTCAGCGTCGAGTCTGTAGAAGCCTGGAAAGTGGTGATTGCACTCACAGGAGATCTCTGTGTCGGCTTCTTGGAGTGAGGGGCTTGCTCCATTCGCAGCTGCACGAGTCTGAATCGGTATGGGTCAGCAGTAGGCAGAAAAAACGCAGACCTGAATGGAGAGACCCGGGCGAACCAACGCCCCCTACCATTCATAGCACCTACTCACAGCAAGATCTTCGGCGCCATTGACAATGCCCTGCGTCTTCTCTCGATTCTCTTTCAGGACCTCACTCAACTCCACCACCTTCTGATACAAGAAATTCACGTCCATCTGCTGCCCTGCACTTATCGGCGGGGCAACTCCATTGCCGTTGCCGTTGCCATTGGCATTCTGCTGTTGCTGCTGGGCCATGGGCGAGGGTGGCAGACGCGGGGGTCCGCCTAAGTTGTTTTGACCGGACGGGGAGTCGAGAAAAGGGGGGAATACGTTTGGGTTGTTGGCCATGACCCTAAGGTCGTTGTTGAGACTGGCAGATGAGGGTTCTTTGTACTGGTACGTTCCTCGTCGGCGTAGGCCATCAGGGGCCCAATCATCGCCAAGCCAAGCCCGCGGCGGGCATTTCTCAAGCTAGAAACCCCACTAAAGTTAGGGGCTCTACGCACCAATTCGGGCCACTCCTCTTTCAACTTCGCGATAACCTCCAGGCTTCTAATTACCAACTGCATTATTGTCACATGTCAATGAGTTAGGCTAATCTGACTATGTAGGAAATCTATGCCACGTAAGCGTCGTACATGGCATGCTTCATCGATCGATTGCGTTCCTCAGGCAATTCGAGCGCATGTTTCAAAAGGATATCTACCTTGCAACGACGGGGAAGACTCCTCATCAACGGCATTCCCTTCCTGCCTAGAAGCACCTAGTCTCGGAACCTCATTCGCTCGTTATTATCCTCACCTGGTGCTCTGTCACACCCTTTCGCAATGCAGCGGTGCGCAGGTAGGGGTGCGTTAGAGCCTCTGCGGCGGTTGGTCTTTTGGTATGGTCCATGATGAGGAGAGAATCAATAAAGTCCAGGAGACCCGGATCCACCTTTGGGCCAGATAGAGCCTCAAGCTCCTGACGTAGAGTGCCCACGTTTATGAAAGGTACTGGCCCACCGGAATCTGGAGCTATGTACGTGCCCATAGACAGCTCACTAGCCGTCAGAAATTCCGACTCGTACTCAAGGTTTTCGACAGGTGGACCCAACGGGGCAACCAGTCGGCTAATCTTAGCGATGCACCAAGATTCAATAAGATCTTTGACAACTCTGTCACGGATGCCGAATATGGTCTTACGCCCCAGCCAGTGCGCAAGCTGGCTCATTAGCTGGATTCTGAGGTGGAGTGCGTGATCACAGACCGTGACACCTAATGACCATATATCAGAGGACGGCCAGCAACCCAAACCTCGCCATACCTCCGGCGCCCTACACTCAATAGATTGTATGCGGTATCTGTCAAAGCCCTCCCGCATCACTGAGATCGTTAGAGAGAACATACATGTTTCTTCCGGTCACATACAATTTCCAAGATCTCCCAATTTCACCACTGGGGAAGCGCTGTCGATATTTGACAAAAATATGTTATTTGGATTCACATCTAACATTGTCAACACCACTTGAGCGACCTTGGAGAGGAAGCTTGCCGGTATGAATCGCATTCGCAGATGCGAAGAGATCGAGTGCTTCCAAAACCGAACGGGCAATCATCTTAGGAAGGAGAGAATCGTGGCGATAGTGTTCTGCGCGCACGTTCCACAACACATGCTCCATCCATTCGAAAACCAAACATGGTGGGTCCTCGGAGCTCTTGTCAAAGCCAGCACGACCGCGGCCTTCAACCATTTCCCACGGTCCGATCACGTCATGCAGTTTCCTTATGAATGGGCTTGACTTAACAGGACCCGGCCCCTCGTATATCTCATACTCACGCGCGAGAGCCATTCTTTCCATCGCAGGCGATCGCTGACCTCGAAATTCCGGGACAGATTCTTGCGGATGCGGTGGGGTGGCGCTCTTGATCATGAAACTAAACGTTGTGAGCTGCGGATTAGCACAAAAAAGGGTGATGAAAGAGACTTACAACCTAGGTTCGGCATCAGGAGCATGTACAGATTGTGCTTTGAAGACTGTGTTAGACCCCAAAGGCTCGAGCAGCCTGTATGCACCTTTTGCTCCTTGAAGGAGACGACTAGGTTGGAGTAACATCTTTTGACCATATCTGATACCGAATCACGACATGGAGGTAAACACTGATGTAGGAAGAACGTGCCAAGAAACAACCGGAATATCTGTGCGCTAATGTCGTTTCGGTAAAACCTTAGTCCGGTGCTGATGGTCTTGGTTTATGTCTTACGTCTTTCGGGACGCAGTAAGGTGGATCTTAGATATCGGCAAAGACTCTGTGAGCTGACTCGATTGGCGCTTCCATTTGGCTATACCTGCACGGTCATGCGAATCCCCCGAGGCTACAGTTGCCAACTTTTCGGAAGGAGTTTTTCGATCAATACGCCTCTGAATAATGCATAGAAGTACTGTACATTGAGAATACAGAGAAAGGGTGAGAGGTTACTACATCGAAACGAACGCTGCCCTTAATATCTCGACTTGTTTCTAGCTTGATCCATATCCTCTCCATCATGTCATGCCCTTTGCACTGCAATGCCGCTTCCAACGTTTAGAGGTTGGACCAGCCAATCTCTCGTTTGCTCATAGAACAGATGCTCATACATGTCTTCGCGTTCGACGTTTCTGCGGACTTGCGTGTTGTCCAGTAAATGCCGTGTCGCCGATCATCTCTCTGGGTCGCTTCCTGTCCCTGCGCTTCGGTCCCAAGCTTGGAGCACCAGCTCGACGATTGTTTGTCTTCTTGGCGAGCGCCGGTCTTAGTCTGTCTGACGACGTAACACTGGCTGATTGGCTCTGTGGCCTAGGAGACCACACAGCGTCTTTTAAGGGTGGGTATCTCTCCTCAATGAAACTATTTTCCGCGGCCATCATATGCAGCCACCACAAAGCCAGATTCACCGTCATGACCCGGCAATCGCCATGTGGGTTCTGAAAGTGATGTGCCCATGGTATGGCCTTGAATTCCAAAGTACCATTTGCCTCTGCTCTTTCGGCTGGTGTTCCATTCGTCAAATTCAGTGCCTTCAATTTTTCAATGTTTATCTTTGGATCCATAGCTTTGAGCGAGCCCAAATCAGCGCAAGACGGGCTGTCGGTGCTGCACTCGAGCGAGGGACGGATTCGAAATACAACCAGTTCTTCGGCAGTGATGACATACCCATAGCGGGCGTTGGCTCTGACACAGTAGGTGTAGACCTGCCCCAGAGGTTGGATCCAATCAAGCTTCTTCTTGGCCTCTTCTACCACTCCGTGCTCGATATCGGTGCTGGACCATTTGCTACTCACCTTGGTGTCCCCTGGCAGGATATTTCTTGATTTGGCTTCTGGCACATCCGTTGACACGGTCGACCGTTTCACGCCAGCCCAATCTGGCCGGCGACCCGTACAGGGCAGTTGCGCTTGACCACCTAAACACATATAGACCTTATCCAAGGGAAGGCGGTCCTTGAGCCTGTCATAAGTGGCCTCCAAGGCTTTCGATACTACAGTCTGATTCCACAGGACGACAATGGACTCGAAGGATTTCTCGTCGTGTATCTCACAAAATGGTAAGTGTGGCACCGTGACCCGTTCCGTTGCGAGTTGGTGGTCTAGGGTTTCTCGCAATACACCACCGTATATCTTGTTGAGCGCATCGCACTCAAAGTCGTTCCATTCTTCTATCAACCCAGGATTTGTCCACGGAGTTCGCCTGGAGGTGGTATTTCTCCCAGGACGACATCTGGACACGTCGAGCATAGGGTTTCGACTACCGAGATGATCCAAGAGAGATTGCGTGATAGTCGTCATGCTTGTTCAGGTCCACTCTTTCAATAATTGGAGGGGGTTTTCACAGAGTTGTGATGCCTAGTATCTTCGGATGGCAGTCTGGTGGCGAACCTGAGCACATCTTATATAGCCTGACCCCCGAAGGGAGGCTCATAGCTGCCGTGCTAAGAAAAGCGTCGCCGTCCATCCATGACTGCTGGTGTGCGAGTATGAAACAGAGGCAAAGTCGGCATATTGTGACTGATTCGTGGGGGCGTGAGGATTCTGAGATGCAGAATGAAGTATGTGCGACAGCGCACGAACAAGAGGGGGATCTAGGGCTAATTTAAGATCGCTAGGCCAATGATTCGAATTCTCACCAGAAATAGCGCATACGATAGCTTGACTCTTTTTCGCCATGCAATACACGGAATTGGGAGCGATAACTATTCATGCACCTGTCAGCCCCTTCACAACTTGGCGAATGTGATTTAGCCAGGATTGGCAAGCATTGGATAGCGCCGAGCGATAAGGTGGGTCGGATCGGACCATTATTGGTTTGGGGAATCCAAGCGCTTGTACGACAATGCATGGGAATTCTGTGCGACTGTCTCATGCAGCCGCAATCCACTTGGCAAATGAGCACCTTCCCAAAATGCATATGCAATCAAGCGGCCTCCGTTATCAGGGTGCGAAGGCAACGAATGTCATTTTCGCGTTGAACCGCCTATAGCGATTGGGACACTTGACCTGAGACTTTGCTTTTACGCCCTGCAGAAGCCGCCGTTAGGAATGGGTTGAAGAAGGTTGTGCTCCCATAGCTGTGAGTGGTATATTAGCTTACATGCGAGAATCTTCCACTTCGTCTTCGTTAATTTCGATATCATTGATTCGATTCAGGGGAAATGCCCAAGAAGCGCAAACTAAAGCACTTACTACCACAATGCGAAGGTCCTAAACTCGATGCTTTCAACGGCGATGTGGCCCGCATTGACTTCAAACAATTGATCAGCGAGAACGATTCCAAAGATACAACTGGCGGAGGACAGGCTCATGTCTTCGAGGTTTCCATCCTTTCCAAAACGTATGCGCTCAAAATGGTATGATTGCAGGTTCAAGCGGGCCGAATTCTGAGCTTCCTCTGACTTGCTGCGTTCGAAAAGTTCAAGTTTTACGACGATACGGAGGACTGTGCCGCTTTGAGTGAAAAACAGCGAGACGTTATCTCTATTGATCTTCTTCATGCTCAAATGGACCCGTTCTACTGCGAGTGTCGTGCCTACGGGCGACTCATCGAGGCCAATCTGAATGGAAAGGTAGCAGTACGTTGCCATGGCCACCTGAATGTGCCTGCTGAAGTGGAAGAGGAACTACGGCGGGACTTTGATGTCGACAATTGGCAACGACCTGGCGACGAATATTATACACCAGTCTCCGAAAGAAAGCCATTCCGAGCCATCGTAAAAGACTTAGTCACCGAGGATGTCACCTACACACCAAAGATAGTCAAGAAGATGTTGAAAGATCTGAAACGGATACGAAAACTGGGGATCTATACAATGGACGTCAGAGCGCGAAATTACAAAGGTGGCTTGCTTGTGGATTTCAGCATCGCAATGACGGAGCCGCATTACTTATTTCATATCAAGCCGCCTCACCAGGTGGTGAGCTACAAGCTCGACGATCTGCTGTCATTTGATGACATGATGGAAGATGAAGGAGTTGTCACCTGGGAGCGAGCATTGCCAAATCCCAAGTACTGCGCAAAACTACGACCACGCGAGGAGAAGAGGTGAGGGAATGGGAGGATGCGTCTGGTGTGCTGCCTGCCAGCCGCAGTGCGTGGCGTAAGAAAGACAGAGAGTAACAGGTCTTGGAGAGCGACTGACGTTGAAGTAATCTGTACGGTATTACAAGGCAAGGTGATGAACCTTTTCGAGATATCCCGGCTAACAAGACATTTTGAAATCGAAAATTGACCACGATCTATAACAAATATTTCTTTCCAAGGGGGGTCTTGTTGAGTGGTCACTTCGTAATGTACAATAGCAAGCTCTAGCGTCATAGAGCAGGTTTGAACCCATCGCTAGGACTTTGATGGCGCCTCTTGCACCTAGCATCTTGTATTCTACCAAATAAATGTCTCAAACACTCGATGTACACTCTCACTCCTACAAGCAACAGCTGATTGTTAACCATTCTAATCCATCAGGGCCTACGTCTTAACATGCATCCTTGCTCACAGAGCGAACACAGACAGAAACTGTTTTGGAAGGATCAGCGTTAAGGCTTACGAACCTGAAACCCCTTTCGTTGCAGTGATAAGACTTCATATAACGACGGTCCACGACCTCGCCACACGAATGAATTAACCCTCCACACAAATCGAACAGGCAGTGAAGCGACGCAGGGTAGCAAGAACGACTCGGATACCATAAGGCAGTTGCTTGATTTGAATCACGAGTAATCAAACGTGGAGACTCGACAACATAATTCCTAGCGACTTGCGCAATGATCACAACCTACTAACACGCGTAAGCAGGCCCACGATATATATATCCACCTTTGTCATTTACCACAACCACCGCACGTCTATTCATATAGAAGTCCACAGAATTACCATCAGCATCCCAACGATTACATGTGGCAAGTCCCTCAAGAGCGAGGAAAAGAGTCCATAATACCCGGCAGATACCTCAAGCGGTCTCTTCCACCGCTGGATCATCCGTCTTTCCCCCATTTGCAGCTTCTATACTCATATCCAACCACTAGCCCAAGATACGGCACTACGCGAACTGCAAGTACTTCAATCGCAAGCACCAATATCTCCCACCAAGCGTCTCGACTGGCACAATCCATACACGACCCAATCAACGAAGCAGCAGCAGACGCTGTACCTGTTACCCCAAACACCTTACACACAGGCTCCCCTTCTCACCAACAATCCCCACCTAGCGCAGCTACCTCCTCATCAACAACAGACATGACTTCCCCACCCACAACCACACGCCGTCTTGAAACCCAAAGTCCACGACACTCTTACCATCAACAGCAAGATCGCACAACCCGCCACATACCTTATGACATCGCCATTCATACGCTAACATCAATTTAGAAGCGGAAATATGCAGTAGAACGAGAATCTAGCCGTTAGCTAATTTACCTATCCGTGCGCTGATACTCATCGCTGAGATGGCGGAGTGTAGCGTTTAAGCCCAGTCAAGGGGAAAGAGAGAGGAAGCGAGGGAGGGGATGATGAGATGGGGGGAGAGCGGCTTTTGTGGGGTTGTAGTATAGTGGGAGAGTGGGAGAGAGAGGGTGGATGCGAAAATGGGCTTGGTTTGAGGGCGGTGGGGATGAGGGGTTTTATGCGATGTATTAGGGTGTGGGGGAGAGAGGAGAGGAGAGTTGATGAGCATGGCGGCTGTGCTGCGTGGAACGTCAACGACATTGAGGGCGTACGTGTGGTGACGTGATGGGCTTGAACTATAGGAACTGGAGACCTGCGACCTAGCGTCTGCTTCTGACTTATCACTACCTACCTTACGCGTTGGATTTAGGACTCCGCATATCCTATTCTATTTCCATTCTATTCTTTATCTCTCAGACTTCATTTCCCTGCTTGCGGACATGTTGTAAGAAATAGAAGCTTAAGCTGATATAGGATCTAGAGTGATGTAGATACAGATATCCGCGATTGGGATATGCTAGATTGTTCAAGTAATGTTGCTAAACGAAAGATACTTTCTTGTGCCGCTACGCAGTATGCACAATCGCCGTATAATTCCACGTCTCCAACGAAGCGTTGAATTGCGCACCAGGCCACGGACCCTGAGAGATACGAATATCCATCTCAGAGTTCGTCGCCCAGAAGAACACACCTACGCTGTGACGGGCTCCTGCAAGTCAACACAGATAATTGTAAGCAGGCCGCCTCTCAACATGTTTTGACTGTTTTGGAAAAGGCAACTTACCTGCATTGTTCCAGCCTGGCCCTGGCGGTCGTCCGTACTGGAGACAGTTTTCGTAGACGAATTGGCCGGCATGCCATACGTCGTTGAATGTCGTAACGCTGTGTGAATAGCGCGTGCGAGCTGGAGGCTGGCCGGGCAGATCCTCTGGGGGGAAGAAGCTGAGCATTACGATGGCAACGGTGCATCCTCCTAGAGGGTCAAGTATGATCAGAAGTGAACATTCTACATGCTGCGAATAGTCGTTCCTTGTCCATATGTGATTGCCAACTTACCCATATTATACCGTCTGGGCGTATCCATCCTTCGCCGACGCCTGAACTCGGGTCGCTCGTTGTTGGGTAGGAATTCGAGTTGTGTGCTGGCTTGCCATGCTTCGACACTTCGAGCGTAACTCCATGCTCCGCGGCAGCCGTCTTGCCAGTAATGGTCCGTGGACCATGATGGACGGTTCACGCATTTGAATTCAGGGAACGGGTTAGGGAACGGATCTGGGGTTGGAGACCAAGAGGTATTGGACAGTGCTGCTATATTTGCCGTTGCTGGTCCTAAAGCTTTGGTTGATAATGGTATGAAAGGTAATAGATAGATCAACATATTGTGCATCTGGATACTCGTGTGCTGTTATAAGACTCCGTACGAAGTAAAGGTAACCAGTCTGTGATGTAGGGACCTCCACCTATGGATACAGAAAGGGAGCAAGCTAGGGATTTTGGGTGATGGTAATTCACAACAGACGTGTGAAGTGTCAAATGACGTAGAGAATCGTACGCAGGGGACATAATGCAGGCGAAGCTTTTGCGCAAGCGCTATCGCGAACACCGTCAAAGGCTCTCTGTCTATTCAGCCGCGCCGAGGAAAAGGCTTGTGACATACGTCAATTCACATGATATATACATCCTCGTTGCGGAGCCGGGCGTCTCGGGGATACGAGATGACTGCCGCATGCAATCTACGTGTTCATCTGGGGCATGAGTGCTGCCATACGAGCAACGGTCGCAGCCTTGTCTTCACCTCTTCCTCAATATATTTGGCTTGCCCCCAATGTAGACAAATGATAGCACGGATGTGATCAAGCACAACACAGCGATCACAATGTTCATGTTGCCGTATCCGACAGCCTCTTTGAGAGATCCACTTACGAGTGGCCCTACGGCAAGGCCGAAGCTGAACACCATGGAGTTGATGGCGTACAGCTGAGCGTATGGACCATTCGCTCCAAAGAATTCCGGGTTAGCTTTTGCATACTGTTGAACGACGTAGGACGCCTCGACGATTGATGGCGAACCGATGACTCCCATTCCAAGCCCGCACAGCGAAAGGAGGACACAGTATACGATGATTTGTGTTTTGCCTCCTTCGTGGACCAATCGCAGGAGGATGAGCACAGGGGCGAGGTATCCGAAGCCTATAGTGGCCGCTGGCTTTGGACCGTAACGATCCACTGCCCAACCCGCGACTGGACCGAGTATAAGGTATGGAAGGACCAATGCAATGAACAGCAGCCCAGATTGGAGAGAGTCGAAGGAAAAGAGCTGCTGTGCTTCCGTGGGTATAGTCGCGTCGAATGTGGCTAGTAGTGTTGCTTGTACGAATGCCAAGAGAAGCGCAACCAGAAGCCTTGGATCCTTCAAGCAATAAAAGATTGGGAACAATCGTATGGCCTTGGATTGCCCAGGAGGAACTTTGTAGTTGTCTTCCTCCTTCTTCGGTATCAGAGGGTCCTCCTCGTTGCCCTCGTGCCTGTCCTCGACGTCTTCTTGCTCGTCGATAGGCTCGTGAACCTCCTCTTCACCTTCGTTGTATTGGGCTGCAGTTTTCTTTTCAATTATAAGAATTCGCATGATGAAGTCCACTGCAATAACGGCGAAGCCCAAGCCAAATACCCCGCTGTACCCAGCCTGCTTGTAAATGACCCCTCCCAAGACTGGTGCTGCCAGCTCTCCGATCGAAATGAAACCGAATATCTACACTCATTAGCGAAGCCTTCAACACGCGGGGAGACGTCAAGCAACGAATGTACCGAGCCAATTGTCTTGCCCAGGTTCCCAGGGCCGACGGTGTCGAGCACCATTGCTAGCCCAATAGTCCAGACGACTGCCGCACTAATGCCCTGCAATATGCGGGCCACAGTCAAGACTGCCACATTTTGACCGAGGAAGAGAAGGAGCGTAGCCAAGAGTAGGGCTGTCAGGCCAACGAGGAAGGGTAGCTGACGCGTGGGCAGCTTGTCTGCAATGATACCTGCAGGTGGTGAGAAGAGGACGGAAGCCCCAGCATATGCTGCCAACAGTGCCGAGACATGGCTCTGGATTTGATCTGGCTGGAGATGAACACGGTCTTGAAGAATGAAGGGAAGAATGGGTACGACCAAGCCGTAGAGGAAGAGGTCCGTAAACAGGCCAATTCCGACTGTACTGACGATGAAGAGGGTGCTAGACCGCCATTTCAGGCCCATTGGCTTTGATCTGGCCATGGTCGTCGTATTCTATGGAGGGACAGAGGTGGATGGGGGATAAGGTCATCCTGCCGACGTAGTGAACTACCATAGTATACGCCAGACCGACTAGACATCATAGTGTAATATCGATACCTTACCTTTTCGCAGAGGGGTCTAGTCTCCACTCCTCGCTACAGAGTCCAATCATGGCTAGGATAAGTACGTCATTGGTCCTGCGGGAAATATATAGAATAGACTAGTTCTATCCTACGGTTGGCTACACGCTTCAGTCCACAAGGAAGGAGGTAAGGGCCAAATCCGTAGGCTCCTCGTTACTTGAGACAGAACCAATCAAGCTGCACGAACCTTGAGCTACGAGCGCAACCGAGCGAGGATGGCGTGTAGATCTGCTAGTTCTACCCCGATCGTGGCACCTAGAACATACTCTCCTTCAGGAGTTGTAGCAGAACCTCACTACCATGAAATACAGCATCCTGCACCTCCAAACATGCGTCACGCTGGAGGTACCATTACCGTACAGGTGCCATAGTCATATGGTTGACCGGGAGAGTGGTATGAAGAGCTGGAAGACTACACAGGTGTGCCAGGAAGAGGGAGGGTTAGACCATGGTGCAGCAAGCTCGCAGGCAGTCACGGGCTACGGATCGGGAGGTCTTGCCTCTGTAGCAGCCCTGATGCTGGTCGAGACGAAGCTGGTTGACGACAATGCACGAATTCCAGCGCTGCTGCTGTGACAGACTGTATCTAGGAAGTCAAGCAAGCGCTTGATATGGATAAAACCGCCTCATTCAAAACATACCAACGGTCACGGGAGGCTGTATACAACTCTATCCGACTGTTATGTATTATGAATTATGTATTACTTCTTCAAGAACCCATAAGCCCCTTCATATTCAACCCGGCCTCTTCCTCTTTGCATCCAGTCTCTGCACCACCCGCAAGCTGACCCACATCGTGATCCCCGTGGCTTCCTGCTCATATACAGCATCGAACGTTTCCAACCAGCCCTGGAGGACAGACTCTGCCGCGTTCATCGCAAAATCGTGTACGAAATCCCACGGCACTGCCTGGCCCAGACACGAAAATGTTGCTTGGAGCGCTCCTTGTGTGATCGTGAAGATTGGTCCCGCATTGTTGAAGGATACATCAAATATAGATCTCCATTGGAGAGTTTTCCAGAAGGCATGCAGCGTTGCGGCGCCGACTGCTGTGGGTATGACCGCGTATTGCTGATGCCGCCAGACTTGCTTGCAATTTATCATTGGAAGGCCTATTTTCGTCCGTCTGGCCAAAGCCATGGCATGTATACCAGTGGGGGAGGCTGGGTGATCCCCTCTTGGTTGTGTGGTGGTGATACCGGAAGGATGAGTGATGCGTGTGTGAAGAAGATTCCCTCGAGATAGCCTTGCGCACGCGACCGTGAGTAGGAGCAGTAGGATAATCTGCCTGGACAGCATGGCCACCTTGCAAGCAGCTACGCCTTCATCCCACCCGTCAATATGATGAATGTGTCCTATGGCACAAGGGGCACTCTAGCAATCTCGTCTTTCTCCAGAACCCACGGGAGCCTGGGTGCAGAGTCGATGCTTGCGAAGAGAACGAAGAACTGCAGGGAGAGCCACGTAAAGAAGTCGCCTTGTCGAGCCTGCTGCTTCCCAAAAGATGTGCCTCTCTCAACTTTTGTTCCACGAAACTCCAACCGGTTAAGCTGGACACACGTTTCTTCGACATTTCTTTTGAGGAAGAACCTCCGGAAGTAGTAGCCTATCGAAAGATTGGTCTGGGCAGGGACGAATGCTTGACTAGGTAAGACCTGTGGCATGAAAGTCTTGGTACGGTTATCCGAGGCAAGATATGAAAGCAAGCTGATGCGCAATTAGATAAAGGCAGGCACATGTATTCTGACAGTTGGATGGATTCGGTCTCCTATATGACCAAGGAAATGAGTTGCTTAGGAATATGCGGATCGCCCACTGTATTCGCATCGTGCCGTCGCGGAATTTTTGGCGGATATGTACACAGCCCTTGTTTCGCGCATAACGCGCAACAAGGTACCAACTCTGAGCCTATGGTGCGCTTCTTGAGTATCAGGGGCACAGCATTCCTGATGATTCAGTGTCACTCTATGATAGTAAGCCACTGACCCAACAGGCTGGGTAGGGACGCCGGTAAGAAAATGTGTCAGCGGCCTCATAGAGGCAAGTATGCGTGCGCCTCTCAATGCTCTCCTTTCCTCGAGACCGCCGTCTCGGTCAAGCATCCTTGAAATGCCTCCTGCCATTAAATCTCGTTTGGAAGTTCTGGCTTATGATTCATCTCCGAGAGTCCATCGCCGATAACCTGCGTCGAGCAGCGCTAAGAACTGCAGCTCCGCTGGAAATTGTCATATCCGCGTCAATAGCTGGACTCTGCACGATACTCATCCCACTGTGGAACGAAGCGATACACGCTTTGAAACCATCCCGGGCTTCCAAGGCAGCCTGGTCATGCCAATATGACAAATTCCGTTGACACACGCGAGTCCGCCTTATCTGTACGGCGACGATAGGATATCGCTTATACAAAATCCATCAAGTCCTACTCCATACTGCACGTTTGCATGATGTCAGGGTGCCGTATGGCGATGATGCATCCTTGTGGTTTCACTACTGGCATCTTATCACACCAGCATGCCACCTTCGGTGTGATATCGATCAAGTACGCTCCATGACGCTTCATGGGATCTCATTGTTGTCTTGTGCTCGGAAGACCGCGAGGCTCGGAGCAGGGTTAATCCTTTTACGCAGGCATTCAACACCCTTTGGTTGGATAAGTGTAATACTCTCACGTGAATACGCTCACGGCATTTGTCGACGATTCAAGAATCTTTCTTTTCCTCTTTTGCTCAGGTTCTTCAGGACGAATCTCACGCCGCCCTGATAGTAGACGGAAAGTCAGTGAAACATCTTCTGGCCTCAGCGATAGTAAGACACGGATACCGATGCCTCGATTGACTCCTCCTTGCACATAGGTGCAAACCTAGTGCCCTCCGAAACCACCATTTGGCGAACATGCCGCACAGTGCCTCAGTCACTCGTTCCCTACCCTGAGGCACCCATATTCCCCGTTCGGTAGGTATAGGTAGGCGGACTCCAAAAACCATCGAGTCTACAGTTTCCGCCGCATCGTCACCGCCGGTCATACCAAGATCAGCTTCGAGCGCGTGGGTATACTCGATACATTGACCACCATCATAGGAATCCTTGACAGATATCGAAGGTCTCCAGCACGACTACGATGATCAGAGGGATCCGCACATTTGCAAGTGAACTTGTTTGAAATGAAATCCTCTCTTGAAACCTTGCTTCTTCATTGTATTCATAATCTTCGAAATGTGACAATCTACCACCATGCCACCTTACAGCTACGACTATACGCCCTCTCACCTCCTCATCACGCTATCCATAGATCCGTATCTATCATCATAAAACCCTGCTCACCCCTCATGTCCCAGAAGAAATACTGGTACTGCCTCAAACACGATCTGCCACAGCCAGTAGAATACTCATCTTAGGATTTACCTTAGTATCCCACGTCCTGGCAACTTTGACATCCGTCTCGGCTGTACCTCGCCTTCTAAATCATATAGATATGGCGTCGCAACCACCCGTACCCTATGCCAGAATCTCAAATCACAACACCATGGTTGGGTTTACGGAGGTTGAGGTACTCGCATGTACATGGTAGGGATGATAGGGAGGCGGATTATGGGTTAGCTTCCACTGAAAGGTCACTCCAAGGGACTAGTCTAATCAACTGAACTAGGAGATTCAAGGTAATTTAGTCCATGCGTTATCATGGGCAATAAGTCTTTTGTTAGCAGGCTAGTAGTCTCTGTAGTATCTTCAAGAACTTATGTAAAGATATGCATGGTGTTGATCACGTAGTTTACCGCTGTAGTTCTTGACCCTCCAGGTATCAAAGACGGTATATGACGTTTCCACTTCTCGCATTGTATTGTTGTTTGTGCAACCATCAAGCCTCGTTCCCTTTGATGACAACATCCATGGAAGTGCTCCTGTCGAAGCCACAATTGCTGTTCTTTGGTGCAGCGGGGACGGTGTAAGGCGTAGCGTGGCTGCATGGCAAGCCAATCGGAAATGTTGTTCGTGGGCCAGTTGTTGTCGAATTATGTCCGTCGTGACACAAGCCACCAGAGCATACCTCCCTACCACCCTACAGTATCCAGCTACCCACAGTCGCCAGAGCATAGTAAACCACCATCACCTTGAACTGCCACTCCGCCGACTGACGATACGTCTGATCCTTTGCTCTCGCCGTCGGGTACGCAACCCCAGTCTTCGGGTCCCGATCGAGCAGGCTCTCACGCTCAGGCCGATGCGGGTTCCAGATGGCATACGACATGGGTACCCAGCCATTGCAGATGACGCTTGTCCAGAGGAGAACGGCAGGAGGGTAACCCGCGTGTATGAACCAGTATCGTGCCATTTGGTAGACGTCATTGCTGTTGGAGACATGGGCGGTGCGGATGATGGATAGGACCACTCCAGTGAGACAGGTGACGAGTACTACCAAGTGTAACAGTCCCGAGTTATCCCATAGCATCGATCTGAATCGCTTCAGTAGTGAGGATTTATATGCGTCACTGTGTTCGGAATCGATAATGCATCCACTCGGCTTGAAGGGGGCGCAGGAGAAGATGTTGGCCGCCCAGGGAAACAACCAGCGGAACAAGTCCGGGGCAAGGTAGGGGCTCATCCAGAGCTGACGAAAGTCTTGTAGGATGGAGATGCAATGATCTGCAAGACTTGATTCGAGAAAGCCTTGTAGGGAGTGAATTGCGAAGTCTAGGAAGGCTAGATGTAGAAGGATGCGTAGTTGATGTGGGGCATGGTCAAAGACGAAGACGTTTCCTGAAAGTAGCAGGATGAGCAATGCAAGGAAACAGCAGATGGATTTCCCAATGGAGAGTGCAAGGCCATATTCCACAAGAGCGACTGTGCGGCCTGATGTTTCACTTCGAGCATGCATCGCTTTCGAAAGCGTCAGGCTTCCAGCAGTCCATCGCTTCATCTGCTTGACATTTCCGGCGAACGAGGCTGGCACTGTACCCCATTGGAGGGGCTCGCCGACAAGGACGGACTTCCATCCCTCCGAGACCAACTCCATCGATGTCAACATGTCCTCCAGGAGACACGTAGTGGGGAAGCCGCCGATTTGATCAATGGCTTTCCGACGCACCACGAAGCCGGAGCCGTTGCACCATGCCTCGTCGTGGAAATCTTGCTGGGTGGCTGCTACATTGCACATGTGACATGCGGTGGAGAGTTGGCCAGCGGCATCATGGGGAGGGAGATCGTAGAAGCACTGCGGTATACTGGCTATAGCGACAGTCGGGTCTTGAAGAACGTGAGGGAGGAGTCGTCGCAGCCAATCGCGCTCGGGTATCATGTCACAATCGAGAACAGCCACCATGTCAGAAGCGCCTCTCTGAGTCACAAAATCAAGACCGTGATTGAGGTTTGCGGCTTTGGAATGTGTCTTGACCAATTCGCCTCGTGCGCTGTATCTGAGATTTGGGTATCGCTCTTTTCGAAGACCTTCGATGATCTTTTTGCAGGCGGGAGAATTACCATCGTCGAGAACGATAACGTGAAATTTGTGGCGAGGGTAATCAAGATTGCAGGCGGCTCTCACTGTGTCCAATAATAGGGATAGCTCTTCGCCGCAAGTGCATATGAAGACATCGACAGTGGGTACATGGGCACCGTGCAGGAAGAGCCAAGGCCGTGTCTTGGCTGCCCCTATTACTCTTAGACAGCGCCAGATGGATGGGATTCGAGCAGCTAGAACGCATAGCTGTTGATATGAATTGAGGTATGTATATGGGGCTGATCATAAGCTTACCTGCAAACAAAATCTCAATGGTGAAAAACAGCCACACTATAGCAACGTTGGTTATATTGAGAGTATTGTCGCCAACAAGCAAGCATCTGATACGATATCCGAGGTACAGAGACATTGTAACGATACGAAGCATAGCGCTGACTGCAAGACATTCGAGCAGCCACCACTTACGTGTCCGCTCCTTGATGGCTATACGGCTGGTTCCTGTCTCGATGTGATATTTCTCATCCGTGGGTCGTGAATGAGCGGAGAGCATTGTAAGCTCAAGGGTCCCAAGATGCCTGAGATCGACAACGGAGATCCTGAGAGTGCGTATTGGGCTCTATATTCAATCCTGTCGGATACGACTTTGGTGGGAATTCATATTAGGGGGTTGAGTAGATTGAAGTGAAGTAGTAAAGCCATTAGCGCTGCAAGACGTCGCCATTAAAGCAATTTGATTGGATAGGCCGAGGTGGTACGCAGTGAAGTGATAGTGGTCTGTTGTTTCAGCTTTTCACTTCACCACATTCTTGCTGACCACGTGTTCACCAAATCCTAAATCAGTGGGAGGTGACTTTGGTTTCGTAAGCGATAGATGGTTGAAAGTGTCCTGAAGACATGGAGGTGATTCCGGAATTGAATCAGTCGATGGTTCTTTGGACTGGGAGAGCGATGTGTCATTGGTCATCTGCGCATGCTAAAATAGAACAGCATGTTTTCGATGATATCAAGTTCTCTATAGATACTAGGATTGTGTATAATTAGGAGAAGCCGAATTAGAAATGACTGGGTGCTCCAGACCCCTCAGTAATTGCTGAATGAGTTCCCGTGCGTAGAGTAGATGTGTTACAAGATTCTTTCGATTCATAGCACTAAGCGTCCAGACCGAGTGTCCAGTCACTCCTGCACTGGCGTAGATTGGTTGGAGATCAACCAAACGTTGCACCAAGAGAGGGTGTTGCAGTGAAGCAGGCTCTGGATCCACATCTGAACGACCATTGTCAATCAACAGGATCAGCCCATTCTCAACTGAGCTTAAAATTAAGCCTTTGCCACCAGCAGAGTAGGGAGAGTATTTGAGCGCTCGTTGCCTCACTCCATGAAGAAGCGCTGGTACTGGCCGGCTTCTCCGAAGGAGTTCGAGAAGCAAAAGCGGATACTTGTTCCTCGCAAAGACCACGAATTTAGTATTGAATGGGTTGGGAGTGACTGATTGACGGTAAGGAAAGTATTGTACACATGGTAGTCGCCGAAGCTAGCCTGCACCGGAGAGAAAGAACCACATGGAAACAGAGGATCTTATCAGTTGGCTGACATGTAGGTGATGGTGGTGCTATGACAGAGGTTCCTTGTTGATGCCGTAAGCATCTTGCAGTCCTTGGTGGCATCACGTTGGACCAGGAATGGTTGTAACCGTGTATGGGCGGGGAATATTGTGAAGCTACTGAATTGATTATGATAAGCCTCCCAGACGACGCCGACGACAGCGGTGCAGCTCTCATGCCACCTGTATGTGTTGATGAGAATCAAAGGGCTTTGCGTTACTTCATCGAGGCTGGCGATTCTATAAGAATCGGGCGAAGCCTCCAGGCTGCGAGACACTGATGCCCTATGCAGCGGGCCCCTTGCTACCAGCCCCGCTTATACTCATCGCCCTTCTCCTCGCTCTTTCAACGACCACGACGGCACTGGAAAGGATCTCGTCACGTCCTGTATCTCTGCCAGCCAGAGCGTCCACCACTTGCAGTTCCCCAAGATCCATCCCCACACCGTCTTTCTTATTCTCGGCCACCGACCCCGTCCTTCGTGACTCTGGTACCGCAAAGATGAAGCGAGCAACGATCTCCTCCATCTCATTGGTCAACTCTAGCACACTCTTGTTCCCTGGATGAGGCTGCCACCAATGATCGCAGCCGTGGATTGTAGTCTTCAGCAGCTGGACCTGCGAGTTTTCCAACTCAAGGCGTTGGATGTGTCGAGGATTGAAATGCGCAATTGAGGTCCCAGTGCCATGAGGGTCGAATCTTCCCTCGGCCAAAGGATGGTAAAAATTGCGGGCGGATATGACGATGTGGGGCTTGCGGTTCATGAAGCCGCCAGTCTTGTGGGTTTTGATTTCGTAGGAGATGGCGGGCACGCCGGAGCCTTCGTGCAAGGTGAGCGTTTGGGTGCATGCAGAGGCTTGACGAAGCTTGTAGATGCGGATCTGGCTGGCGGCATTCTCGGGTCGGTAGATGGGAAGGATGTCGGAGATGGCTTGCGGGGTGTAGGCTGGGAGGTCGTCCATCGCGACCTGGTGGAAGTACGATAGTTCCTACTGCTGAACACTGGGATAATGCTTTGCTTTGCTTGACTTGCTGATGGTATGGTAGCTCTCAAGGTGGTGTTCTGCTTTGGTGGGGGGGAAAGGTCTGATGGCTAGGGAAGAGATGCTTTTGCTGGGCAGGTTCGGGTGTTAAGTATTCGTTCATGTAGCACTTGGTCAGGAGGTGCGAACTTTCCATATCCAGAGTATCACAATTGTGTGATAAGGCCGCAGTTACCAGCAGGGACTGACATGGCAGACTGAGTACTGGGCTCTGTCGTGAGTCGCCAAGGACCAAGGTCCGCCATCATACCCGGCTGGGATCAAAAAGGAAAGTTTCCCCTCTCTGTGATATATTGGGGCTAGTGCCATTCTGCCGACGCTCGCGTAACCTTCCCTTCGTAGCGTCACCGTATAGCATGGTGACTAAGCTTGCTGATCTCCGATTCAAGGAATTTTCCCCGACGCCAGGATTCAAGATCTCATTCCCCTTATATTATCCCCTTGTTCTCTTTTGATATCATTACCGCCCGCATCTATCCTCGATGACTAATAGTATAGTGGAGTAAGTACAGCATATGAAAGCCGTTATAATGTGAGACGATGCATGCGATATTGTTAGGATGAAGTATAAATCTCAGCTTCTCCACGCTGAGACTATCAAATGATATCTCTATGTACTGTATCGCTGGCCGAAGATTTCTATGCTTCGAAAATCGTACCTGGAATGCCCATCGCTCGGAGTTCAGCCGTCAATAATCAGACCCGAGTCCGCTGTTTCAAGCTTCAGATCATTCGTTCATTCACCCTGCTCAATCCTCGCCGCTCTCATCTCGATCTTCTTACTGCCCTTCTGTCCTTTCTTGAACGCAGCTTTGTCTTTGATACTCCGCTTCTTCCACTTTCTATGTTTCCCCAATTTGATATTGTTCTCTTCCAAAACGCTTTTTCCAATATCCTTTGATATCTCCCGCCAGTGCGAAAGCTGCCCCATCGATTTCCATCCTGCAGTCTCAACCATCTCAGTCGGCTCATCGGCTTCTTCCGTGGATGGGAGTACAGCGTCGTCGTCTAGATATTCTTTGCGTGATGGCAACCCGAGGTTTTTGGTGGAAGCCACGGAGTCAGGTACGATGAGCTTGTCCAATTCGGTATCAAAATCGGCTTTCATATCGACGGTAACTGCTGCAGCCCCTGCATCATGTCTCTTACTGTAGACTAGCACCACTCCGTTGTCAGATACGTCACCGGTATCATCGGCACCTTCAATGTCGCCAGGATTGTCAGTCTCATCCATGTTCATTTCATCCTCTGATGCGAGCTCGGGAGTCGACTCCGGCGATGGGTTGCGCAGCTTATAAAGCTCCGTCTGCCGCTTCATGTCCTCTTCCCTGATCCTCGCAGCCAGAGCCCTCATTTCGTACTGACGAGCCTCCTCCTCGGTCTTCTTAACCGCTTTCTCCGCGAACGTCAGCAGTCCGTCCGCAACGCCTAGTGTGTAACTGTTGCGTGTGCAAACGCCTTTGAATCCGCCGCCAAGTCCTGGATCTGGTTGTGCACAGCTTCGAAGTCTATGGCTGCCGACACCGTGTTTTCAGCGATGCCGTAGAAGGTCCATTCGATTTCCTTGTCGTACTCTGTAGAGTAAGCTTCGCAGTCGAGAGTGATTTTGATCGCGGTGTAAAGCCAGTTCACCCATCCCTGATTGAGAGCGGATCCCTCCTCACTTGCAGGCCATATGCTAATCTTGCTCATACCACCTCGCCTTCGACGCTTAGAATCGTACTGTCTAAGTAAGAGCAATAAGATGAGTTGATTAATGCAGCACGCAGCTAACATAAAAGTAGTATAATAGCTAGAGTCGATATTTGGTTGGGAGCAACAAGATGGACTTGTATATTGTTGATATTAATATTGTACTAGATTTTACAACATATCAAGCCACTAGATTATCCAATATGACTGTAAGGGCACAGCTATTGATACTTTAGAAAAGTGAGTGCCGAGGATGAGAGTTTAGGAGCTCGCGTGAAGGTATAAATGTTTTACCTCTCAGCGGGGTACACAGCAGGAATGACAAGGGGGCATGAATGGTCTAGCTAATTGGAAAGGAAGCGGGGATACGTAGCATAGTTCCCAAGCTCTATGGGCGGAGCACCAAGTGTCTGGGGGAAATGAGCCATCTATATCTATAGAGCATCGAGCTCTCATATAAGGAACGCAACCGCCAAGAACTTTTCGATCATCACTTCGTTCACCACCGCGGACGCCACGATCCATTTACCTCCCATCCAGACGCCACGGCCCAATTAACTCCCATCCGCACCTCCCACCGCAGCGACCCTCCCCTTCTCAAGCCTAATGAAGAGATCCGCATCCTTCACCGCCTCCAGACGATGCGCAATCGTAATCACCGTGCTCTCCCGCATCTCCTCGCGCAAAATCTGTTGTATCTCCATCGCCGTCTCCATGTCTATAGAAGCCGTAGCCTCATCGAGTATGACGATGGAACTCCGTCTTAGCACTGCGCGCGCCAGCCCAACCAGTTGTCTTTGTCCTTGGCTGAAGTTCTTGCCGCCGGCGTCGACTTGCGTTTCTAGGGTCCAGTTGTGCTTGCTGCAGACACGATCGAGTACTGCTTTGCAGGCGTCGTCTGAGTATTCTTTCAATGGGTCGAGGTTGTGTCGCATTGTGCCGGGAAATAGTACAGGATCTTGGGCGAGGAATGTGATCCGGCTGCGTAGGGCTTGAGTATCGACTGTCGAGATGTCCACGTTATCGATGAGGATGCGGCCAGACTCGGGACGAATAGTGGCGAGTAAAGCGAGCGCTAGAGTGCTTTTGCCAGAACCGGTCCGTCCTAGTAATGCAGCCGTTGAGCCTGCAGGAATGCGGAACGAGATGTTGGACAAAGCTGGGTCGAGATGTGGCGCATACCGGATGGTGACATCTTCGAACACGATGTCCCCGTTGTAAGATGGCCAAGCAGCTGCTGGTTTAATGTCTCCCTTGGGTTCTTGTTCCAGGTGGAGGAGCTCGACTACCCGCTCGACGGAGACAAAGCTCATCTGAAGCGATCCGTACAGTCTGCACAGGCTATGGGTTGCCGAAACGACTGCAAACACAATCAGGCTCTAATCCGGTGAAGAATAGCAAACATTGAGTGGGGTTGGATACTTACATTGGGCTGCTGCGGTCAGAAGAAATGCAGTGAGACCGGGCGACACACCCGTATAGAGAGCAAGCAAAGTGATTAGAAAGGTTGAGATAGCTGACATTGCCTCAAAGCGATACATCAACCAAGCCTGGAGACTCCTTTCAGAGAAGCGGCGTCAGAATCGACCCAGATAGCGAGCGGCGCTGGCAGAGTACTCACCAGTAAAAGTGATCCATCTTTTGAAACGCGTCGGTCCCTTCGATGATTCCATCTTGGAACCGACTCTGGACGGAGAAGGCTGAGGTGGGTCAGCAATGGATCAGTCAAGGTTCTCTTGGTACAAACCCCGAACGGTCATCAGTCCTTCCAGCAAAGCACCAAAGTTCGACATCAGCGGGCTCAGAGAGACCATCTGTATTCGACAGTCAGTATTGTAATCCATCATCTTTTTTTTAGAACCCTACCTCAAGCCGACGGAGACTCTGTAACGCAGGCAAGAATCGATTGAATATCACCACGAACGATGCAGTCATTACTAGTGCGAATAACAGAAAGATGGGTGTGACTGAACCGATAATGACGAGTGAGATCATCCACCTGATAATCAACCACGCAACAGACGTGAATAGCGAGCTGACGTTCCCATCGACAGTGCCGATATCTGAAGTCATCCGATTCATCAAGCGCCCGACAGGCGTGATATCATAGAAGCGGAACGTAGCGTGGCTGACCCGTTCCAGTGTATCCTCGAACATCTGACGACCAGCGAAGTAGACAATGGCCAGCATAATGGACTGCGAAATGACAGACAAGGTGGATTCGACTGCGGCAAACAAGAAAAATCCTAGGAGCCAGGGTCTAACATTATCTTCCGGGGAAGGCAGGCCATCGAACGGACCAGAGGTGGCCTGCACTGAAGGTTTGTCGTACGACTCTCCCCATGATTTGAGGAACCAAGTCTCTCCAACATCAACAAGCCGACCCAATACTAAAATGCATAACAGAATGGCCCACCACGTGAATCTGCCTGCTTTAATATATTCCCAATAGACCGCGGCCCTTACGCCTCCGTGGACTCTCTTCTCATCTTCGATGAACTTAACAGGAACGTTAGCCTTCTCTTGTTCTTGTCCTTGGCTCCATTCCCCACTTGTATTCTCTGATTCCGAGGACATCACCCTCGAGACCTCAGTAGATATCCCCGAAATAGGGTCAAGAGCACGAGCTGTACATTCAGATATTTCGATCAATTGCTTCGCAAGACCACGGCACAGCTCTGTTCGATGAGTGACTAGGACAACAGTCCGACTGTCTGCCAATGGCCCATCAAGGCACTTGCAAACGATGGTGCAGGCGGTCTGATGGTCCAACGCCGACAGTGGATCGTCGAGCAGGAGGACTACGAAGGTATTAGCATACTCGATTGGTAATGTGAGCAGTGACACGAGCCGCAGATCCCTTACCCTTGGCTTGGCTGTAGACAGCCCGAGCTAAAGCCACGCGAGCTTTCTGACCGCCAGATAGGCCAATACCATTCTCTCCGATGTTTGAGAGATCACCATCTTTGAACCCAGCAAGGTCCTGGGTGAGGGCACAAGCTTCGAGTACTCTTTCATAGCGTCCTTCCTCGAATGGACTGGAAAACAATATATTGTCTCTGATACTCATGCTTTGCAGCCAAGGTGTTTGTGCGCAATATCCGACCATTCGGCTTGGTAGAGTGGCGTCGCCTTCAAGCCTGTCTAGCTCACCAAGTAGGGCTTGCAACAAAGCTGTCTTGCCCGCAGCCACCTTACCGGATATGACTGTCAATCCCACAGGAAAGGCAAGAGAGATATTGCGAAGCACGGGATCTGATGTCCCGGGCCACGCGAATGAAGCGTTACTCAACTCCAGTTGAGTATCCCCATAGTGATCTGGCTCGAGCCCGTGGTCTCTATCCGGCTCACCCATGAAATCTTCGATGCGATCCACGGCGATCTTGGCGTTGAGTAGCGTCGAGATGAGATCTGGAATATCTCTGAGGCTATCTTCAAGCATGCCGAAGAGTTGTAGTGCAGGAAAGGCGATATCAACCCGAAGTGGCAGGCCTGCCCACACAGTGTAAGCATAGAATGCCGTTACTGGAAAGAGGCCACTAGCGAAGGTATTCAAAAACGTGATGAGTGTGCGCCAAATACCCGTGATGACACGGAGATTCAGCTCCTTTTGCCTAGACTGCAAGATCTGGTCCTTCCAGAAGTCCTGCCACCCATACCAGCGTAAATGGCGAATGGCCTCCACAAATTGAGAGATGCTTTCGAGCTTCCTGTCCGTGGCTTTTCGGCGGAGTCTCTCCCACCGTAATAACACCTTAGTGATGATGGCGTTCATTCCCTGGGCTACGAATATCGTGACAACACCAAAAAGGCAAGGCCAGCCAATCAATCTCCACACTAGGACAATTGACAGGACTAATTTGAGTGGAGTAGTGATCAAAGTTCCAAACTCCCAAAATCTACGTACATGGTGTTAGCAGAGAGACCCAACAAGGAAAGTGAATGAGCAACGACCTTTGCGAGACCTCATAAACATCGTTCCTACAGAGACAATTAGCCACCTAAGGGGATCCAGATCAGCTGTGGTGCGTACCGCATGAGATTGAGGATCTTGCCCATGGACGCCGGCTCCCTAATTTTGACCGAAGCTGATTTTAAACGGAATATTCCTCTCATTTGCACGTAGACCTTACTCCATAGTGTATATGGGTGGAAGCTGGATTTTTTGGTAAGACTCGAAAGAGAGTCGGCGTCTCCAATGGCATGCTCTTCGGGCTTAGACAGTCTAGGTGCACTCATGACCTTTCGTGCCAGCGTCTTTTCAAAGATCATAGTAATCATTTCTCCCCTGGACCTTTCATAACTTCTTCTGCTATACCATAATTTGAGTACACTAACCTGCGTGGCGACCAGTCGAACCATCAGAGCTACTATGGCAAAGATTACGGCATCACCCCTTAAAGCCTTGGGTTCTTCCATAGCGCGCAAAATTTGTTGTAAGAGCACCGGTCCGCTCAGTCCTAGATTCGCGGTTAGTCTGTCTTCGCTCGATGCTACCTCAACGGAATCCCATACTGGCCAGGGACGATATCACCCCTAGCGAAGAGATGATGACTAGATCAATGCCATTGGCGGTCAAAAGGCGCCTCACCACTGAGCCTTTCAGTTCTCGGAAAGTCTCATGTAGCATCTTGTGCTGAAACTCAAAGCACAAACTCCACACATCTTCCTCGTTCAGCTGTCTGGTAGAGGCCAGTGTGATCAGTGGCGACATCCATGATACAGTCAAGAATTGCCACAGCATCAGATTATCTTCAGGGCTGCGGAGCTGCGATGTTGGCTGTTCATACGTTGGACTGATCTGGTCATTTGGTAGAGCCGGATCCCGCAATGGCATAGAAAGAATTATCAGTATTGTGAAGAAGGTTGAAGATAATGCCACAAGTGATAGTATGTTCTCAATATGTAAACTAGAGTGCACTGCTACAAGCCGTGCTAGACGCGTCACGAAAAGGCCAACCACGATTGGAAGAATTCCGAGAGGAGCGGTTCGTGGGCGATCAATGGTAGCCAACAGAGCACTGACGGCCTAATGGAAAGATAAGTCAAGGTCGTTCAGTGACTTTGGTCAATTTACCCAAGCCAATACGGGAGGTAGCTCTGTAACATCGTAGGCGGGATATAACGATGTCGCAATTTGGAGGGCAAGCCCAATTGGAACGACAATGAGTAAGGCTGTTGAGGAGTTTAGATAGCGCTTCTTGTCCTTGATCCGGACTTTGTGCTCAATTCCGTTGAGCTCAGTAATGAAAGTTTTCATCCATCTTGGGCGATGTCGAGAGAAAGGGTGTAGTAATCGCACGAATAGTATGAAGGCCGCTATGGCAGCAGGAATGACAGATGTCAATGGCTTGAGACCAATCCGAGAATGCGTTCCTTTGAGGTCGTAAGACGATTCGAGCATCTCCGAGTGACCAAAAGGGCGATATCCACGGTCAATCTGCAACACGAATTGATTGTTGAACGGCATGGCGGTAACAACCAACGCAGGCTTAGGGACGTGGCTCTATATATTAGCCACCTTGCCTGTGATTTAACCTACGTTGTATAGCTTCAGATGATCGTCACTTCGGTTTTTTGCATGAAATTTGCTCATTAGCTTACCACCTTACCTAACCTAGCGGTGCGTACTCGGGCACGCTAGTCCCAAGGGGCCTAGAGATCGGCTCATCCGGCTTGGCACATGTTTCGCATCCGCTCCACCAAATCCGTTGGCCGTTATGACCGACTTCCCGCCGCTAGTCTCATCAATTTGACACTAATGCATCACCTCTGACGAAAACCTCGTCGAAACAGCAGCAGACACAATGTCCTAGTATATAGCATTTGGAGTCATAGATAGGGTTTTGGTATCTCTCATCGTGCTGCGGCTGTCATGGTGTAACTCGAGCTAAGAGTTGGATTCTTGGTAAAAGCGTCTTGCTAAAGTACTATGGGCTGGGTGTTAGCAGCTGATTGTCCTGTGGCTAACGCTGTCTATCCGTCCATATATACGGACAACTCAACCACATCTACTTACAAAGGCCTTGTCGAACTTCATAGCCTCCTACTGTTGTAGATTGGTCGATCATGGTATTTCATGGGTCAATCGGCATCTGATACCTATCCAGCCAAGTGCTTACTTAATTGACCAAACCTTTAAACCCGGAACAAGCTTTGACGACTTGAGCCTACAAGATGGAACTGTCAATTGTCTATTATTGAGTTAGAGGAGTAAGGCACATATCTCCTTGACATGTAGCCATGCTGACAGTATCAGACTTAGGCAAGGACCGTCGACTCGAATCTTGGTTCGCATCAGGAGACTTCGAGTACAGGGGAGGGTCGACATCAGTTGTTGCTAATCCATCCACCTCACCTACCACGAAATTCAATTGAGACGCTGAACACTCGATAGATACCTACTCCTACAGTTCCGAATACGCTGTGCCCGGAGTAGCATTTGGTGACCGCAACCGGAACAGTCCAACACAGGCATGGCCAAGTGTAGAGCGGTACTCCGCTGCTCTGACCGTATCGAACACGCATGCCAAGGGAGACAAGAATCATCCGCTCATAGATCTGTATGTTGGCATGAGCACAGTAAGATTTCCACGTGATTGGGCTTGGCTGAGAGCATTGTGCTCGCAATATTGAGACAGTGATTACTACCGTATCCAGCATCATAATTGTTAGTACGACAGGGACTGTTTTAGTGAGGAGACACCAAGATAATCCCTGTCGTACTAACAATCATTATGCTGGATAGCGTAGTACAGCGAGCAAAGGCATATCTGCTTCATCCACTGCTCAATGGCCGACTGAGGTATCGCAGATAGTCCATGCTCAAGATGGAGGCAAATCGATTCCTGGGGATTGGTAGGCGCATACCTGGCCCAGGACCTGAGTCTTTAAGACGAATGGGAAAGATGATGTCAGACATGATAATGCAATAGTAGAAGAATCCTAGGTCAACATCATGTGTCACATGGAAGCTTGACAAAACTGTTATAGATATCAGAGATTAAGCATGAGCTGATATAGAATCGTAATAGATCACATTGCAGGGAAGCAAGCAAGGTAAAGTAAGGTACCATACCGTACCTTACCGTACCGTACATATGCATGAGCAGAATAGCCACGTGGGTTCGGCAAGCTACATGTATAGATGACGTTGTCATCTCTCCGATGGGATGTTCCTGCCAGTTTCAGGAGATTCAGGAGATCCTCGTCCTCTGCCTGTCGTATTTAAGGTTTCATTACGACATAAGGTAGGTACTTTACATTTCTTCATCTATTCCAGAGTTCCTTTCCTTCCTTCATCACATCCCCATCCCCGAATGCTCAACCACTAGACATCAACATCTTCACCTCTCAAAATAAATATCAACCACCAACCGAAAACCTCAACAACTACCTCGCAGATCCCATCAACGATGAGGAATCTATTGATAGTGTTCATCGGCCTTGGTGCACTTGAAATCGAAGCGTTTCCGCAGCTCAACTTCAAGGATGCTCGATCATTGACCACTCAAGCCAAGACCGCCGAGGACTGCCCTCATCTGGCCATGAACAAACAAGTAAAGCGACAACTGCCTTTCGATTCCACGACACAGCATGTCTCTACGACCGGCCAGCATGCATGGGTAGCACCTAATTTCGATCTTGGCGATCAGCGTGGTCCATGTCCTGGTCTCAATGCACTGGCAAACCATGGATAGTGAGTACGCCCCTCACTGTATCCTAGAATATGTACTCATTGATGGCAGCTTACCTCACAACGGTGTCGCAGACATGGTCACCATGACTGCCGCTGTCAACGCTGGTCAGTACTGGTCCACCATGGAGCTATCCTTTGTCGTGAACTTGCATTTACCAAACTCTCCATCACTGCCCGCTGCTATGTCCTGTAGCACCTCTCCCTTCCCCTCTGTCTTGTCAGATATTGTTTACTATCGTGCTGCCTGATCACGCTGACAGAGGCAGCCTACGGAATGGGGACGGATCTCGGTGGGTTGCTTGCACTATATGGAACCCTTTTCGATGGCAACGCTTTGTCCTTGTCACCCGGATATTCCATCGGCGGACCTGCTATAAGCCAAACCATACTGTCAGGCTTGGGACTTCTTGGGATCCCTCCCGGGCTGAGTGGGTCCCACAACAACTACGAAGGCGACACCTCTCCCACACGCGGGGATCTCTACGTAACGTATGGATCCTTTCGTCCGTCTGAGATTAAGAGGCTTGGCTGATGATTTGCAAGAGGGGACAACTATCAGCTGCAGCTCGATCAATTTCAACGATACTATGACGCCTTGCCTGATAATATGGTAAGTCTCTAGGCTCTGTCTCGACATGATGCGTCCGTTACTAAGGCGCATCAAGGCAGCACCAGACCAGTATTCGGCTCTGCTACCGTTTCGTCAAGCACGCTTCAATGACTCAATTGCCGGTAATCCTTACTTCTTCTTCCCACCAGTAGCGGGCGTTCTCGCGACTCCTGCCGGCTACGCGTTCCCTAGTGCGATGATGGCCAATCACTCGGCCGAGTATCCCAATGGATACCTCGACAAGGAAACCTTCAAGTCATTTTTTGCCGTTTCGGGCCAAAGCGGATCCTTCACGTACAAAGCTGGAGTATGTATTTACCCATGTCACACCTTTGTATTTGTGCTCAAGTCGGCATCTTTGTGGGAAGATTGGAGGCAGATGTATTCAGTAATTTTAGAAATGATACCTGAGAGGGAAGAGGAGCGCTAACATTGGATCCCGCACAGTACGAGCGAATACCAGACAATTGGTACAAGCGATCTGTTGGCGATGATTACACATTTCCAAGGTACGTCCTATCAGTCTTCGTCATGTGCAGGTCAGAGCCTCTAGCTAAAGGGCCAACTCAGATACCTTGCCGATGTCCTCCAGTTTGGGATCCGAGACCCCCGTTTATTGTCTATCGGTGGCAACACAGGTGGCAATAACTCCTTCGTAGGACTCGATATCGGCTCTCTTACCAGTGGTGTCTTCAATAGTGCTACGTTGGCCAAAGGCAACAACCTAGGATGCTTTATCCTGCAAGTCATCCAAGCAGAGGCTCCAGGCTTTCTTGCCTCACGGTATGGGGATTTCGCCAAGGCGATTCAATCGCTGGCGCAGAACATCGCTTCGAATCTGAATGGACTGTCGTGTCCACAGCTGGGAAGTTTCAACACGAGTCAATACGATCAATATCCTGGGTACATGAAGGGGAGGGGTGCGATGTGATGACGCGGTACGCTGGTTAGACATTGTGGCCTCTCCTTTCGAAGTCCAATGGTCAGAATTCCACGTATAGATGTGTTGTTTCCTAGCATTGGCATGTTCGCGAGTCACTGATGACCGGGTGCTTGGCCCCAGCGGCCCATACTTTCTTTGTACCATTACGCTCCATTGGCATATCTATACTCGACAGTGATCACCAAACAGCGGTAGACGGCTGCTGTAGCACGCTTGCTTCGAATAATGACATCGAATCCTTCTCCAACGCGTAGAAGTCGCGTGATACATCAATATTTGAAAAGTACTTCTATATTATAGTATATTTCTATTCTTAGTCTATGTCTCTCACTTCCTTATCCAATCGAAGACAATATGGGCAAATGCCTTCGATGGACAATCCACCAGCCGATGGAACAACTCGGCACCAAAGGCGACAATTGCCACGCAGACGAGCAGACACACCAATCTGGATCCCTCTACCGACATATTCCTCTCGATGGAAAGGTGCATGAAAAGCTTGATACCAGCCGTGTAGATGACGATGCTTTGCAACAAGAACCAACCTATGCATACCGCAACGTCAGCAAATGTCCTAAGATGGAACCGCGATCGGAAACTCACTCAAAGATCTTCTTCCCATATACACCAAGAACGAATTCGAGAAGATCCTCTGCATGAAACCCGAAGACTCCAGCAACAGAAAGAACCCCAAGAGCAAAAGATAATCGTCATCCCTAGCCTGCGGCTCCCGCTCATCCACCTGCGTATTCAAACCTCCGGAATAATACAGCCCCGTATGCGCCTTCAACTCGCGATTTGCATACTGCGGCCTCCAATCCGTCCACAGATACTGCATCGCCAACCCAGCCGCCATCAGCACCACGCACGCTATCCACGTCGGACATTTCCACCGCGTACGCCAGATATTCACGCCCCGCGCCGCACGCTCCGCGTAGCGCATGTTGACGACGGCGTCGGCGAGGAGGAGGCCGGTGATGGAGTGCCAGGCCCAGGACTGCACCCACCATGCGCTGAGGACGAAGGCGATGTAGGCGGCGACGCGGAAGGGGGCGCGGGTGTAGGGCGTTATGAGCATGGTGGCGTAGACGGTGTAGGATTGGGCGTAGATGACGGTGAGGGCCCAGAGGGTTTGGGAGGGGAAGGCCAGGGAGGCGCTTTGGGAGGCGGGGTTGCGGGTTGTCCAGAAGAGGTTGAAGAGGGAGTTGAAGTAGGCGAGGGCGTTGGGAGGGGGGATGGG